>Ga0209542_10000938_pt1 | contig 69513 bp, 84 predicted proteins | sample RifCSPhighO2_01_FD_184028 | JGI IMG/M metagenome (GOLD analysis project Ga0209542, IMG submission 184028) | Soil microbial communities from Rifle, Colorado - Rifle CSP2_plank highO2_0.1 (SPAdes) (version 2) | ecosystem: Environmental > Terrestrial > Deep subsurface > Rock core/Sediment ...
CGGCGTGCGTCCGCCCTTTCTGAACTGGAAGTTTCTATCTGCGGTGTAATCATATCCTTTGCGCGAACCTTTTTCGAGCGGAACTGACTTCGCACGCTCCGCGTGCGTGGTGGCTTGAAACTGCATCGTACGCTCCGATCGCGTGGCAACTCTGAATCCCGCCACGCGCGGAGTACCGCGCGTCCCGCCCTCTCGCCTTGCCGCTCCTCTCCATTCTGATTTTTTGCGGGGGGGGAATTTGAAAAAAGGAATGGGCGGCAAAGGCGAGGGGCGGTTTAAATCTAGTAATCCCATTTTGGGATTATACCATAAAAGGATATATCATTTAAATACATGAGCAAGTCCATATACTCAAAAGACTACAAAGACGTCATAAAACGCTTGAAAACGGGGCGTGTTGAGGCTGGGCTTGCACAGCAGGAGGTTGCCGATAGATTAGGCAAACCACAATCTTACATATCCAAAATTGAGTCGGGAGAACGCCGCTTGGACGTCGCGGAGTTCAAAAAGTTTGCGAAAATCTACAATAAGCCCACCTCGTACTTCCTATGAAAATAATTCTCCCGACATCAAACGAAATACATCGCTACACCGGCCCGGGCGGGTATCAGGCGGCGATGTCGAAAATAGACATCAACAAAAATGTTGACGTGTTCGGTTTTTACGACATCGCCATTCCGCCGCATAGCGTCAGCAAGGAGCACTATCACAACGAATTTATCGAACTGTTTTATTTCCTTACGCCGATGAGAATAAAAATAAATGACGAGGAGCATAATTTACCAACCGGAACTGTAGTAGTGCTCCATCCCGGGGATCGACATGAGGAGTATGCCAACGAAACGGCAGTACACTACCTCGCTATGAAATTCCCGTATGTCGAGAACGACAAAGTAATTACCAATGAATAACGAACGCAAAAAATCAATCATGCTGACACCGGGGACGCTTCGCGTAAGCCCCCGCGTCCTTGAAGCGTCCTCAAAATTGCAACTTAACCATCGTTCCCCAGAAATTGAGGGGGCGTTTGAAACAATAAAAGCGAACTTGAGAAAAATCATTTCGCTTCCGAACAATTTTGAGCTCGTTTTCTTTCCCACGACTGGACGCGGGGGTTTGGAGGCAATCATCGCGGCTACTGTTTCATCACACAAAACGCTTGTCGTGGTAAACGGTCGCTGGGCTACCTACATGGCGGAAGTGGCAAAGGAAAATAATCCAACAGTGGATATTCTGGAATTGCCGCACGACGCGCCGATTGATGTCGAAAAATTGCGCGAAGTGATAGCGTCTAAAAAACCCAAAGCGATATGTTTCGTATCGCACGAAACGGAGCGCGGTTTGCTCAATCCAACAAAGGAAATTATCCAACTATGTAAAGCGTTTGGTTGTTATGCGGTTATTGACGCGATGTCGTCAGTTGTCATTGAGCAAACCGATTTTGCCGCTTTGGGCGCAAGTGCGTTTTGCTTCAGCGCGTCAAAAGGATTACGGTCGCTTCGCGATATGGGGATTACCGCTATAGCAAAGTTGTTTGCGGAAACGCTTTCGCCAAAAGGAAATTACCTCAATTTCGCAGTCGAATATAAACGCCAATTGAAAGGACTGCCGCGCAATCCGTTTCCAACAGGCGCGGTTCTTGCCTTGCGAGAAGCTACAAACGAACTTCTTGAAGAGGGTATCGAAAATCGGCGCGCGTCCATTCAGGTCAACATGAAAATAATCCGCGAATGGGCCAAGCAAAGAAACCTTGAGGAAATCACGAAGCCGGAATATCTCGGCTGGTGCACCATGCCATTCCGTTTGCCCGGCGAGTGGACATATCCGAAATTCAGAGAAGCATTGCTCGAACGCGGATACGACGTTTTCTATTCATATGAAGGCGAAGAAGGAAAAACATTCGAGGTTTCGACGATGGGATTTTTGTCCGAAAAAGATATGCGAGGATTTACCAAGGCGGTAGACGATATTCTTCACATTGTATGAAAATTATATTTGGGTCGGACTATCAGGGCAAAAAACAAGTCGAGCGCATGAAACGCGCGCTGTCGCACGTTGGCAAAGTGGTAGATGTCGTCGAGAAAAATCCGGCACTCGATAACTACATTGATATTTCGAAAGAGGTTTCTCGACTGGTGAAAAAGCACAAGACAGAAGGTATTTTGATGTGCGGAACGGGAAGTGGGACAGCGATATGTGCGAACAAGCACAAAGGGATATACGCCGTCGCGTGCTATGAGCTCACGCACGCAAAGAACGCAAAAATCATAAACAACGCAAATGTTTTGTGTTTGTCCGCATTTACACCAGTCGAGAAGAATATAAAAATCGCAATGCGATTTTTAGAAACGAAATACCAGGGTAGAAAACCACATCGTTTGAAAGCAGTAAGAAAATTGGAGAAAGCAAATGTCAGACAAAGCTAACGCGTTGATAATTCTTCAGGGAGCCATCCCCGCCGTTTTAAAATGTTTTCCTAAAACGGCGGGGATGATGTGTGCGCTGGGAGGGAGGGGCAAACACATATAGATTTTGCGCCTCGCCATTCCTTGAAGAATTTTGTATGGCGAGGCTCCGCTTTGTATTCCTGATTTTGTGCAAACGGCTCGTTTAGTGCATTCGAGCCGTTTGCTCCTTGTTGTATTTGAATCCCGTCCGCTTCCTTTTCTTGGAATCTTGAAAAGGAAGCGCCGCCCCTCGCCTTTGCCGCCCATTCCTTTTTTCAAATTCCCCCCCCGCAAAAAATCAGAATGGAGAGGAGCGGCAAGGCGAGAGGGCGGGACGCGCGGTACTCCACGCGATCGGAGCGTACGATGCAGTTTCAAGCCACCACGCACGCGGAGCGTGCGAAGTCAGTTCCGCTCGAAAAAGGTTCGCGCAAAGGATATGATTACACCGCCAGACAGGATCTTGCGGATGAATTACTCAAAAAATAAAGGTCAACGCCATCCACGTATGTCTAAAGTTGTAATTATCCCAGCCGGGCAGTGGGGTACCGCCTTGGCAGTGCCACTCAGAGACAACGGCCGCGACGTAGTGCTGTGGCAAAAAAGGGCGAAAATGGAAGCGATTGCAAACGTTGAATTTCTTATTCTGGCTCCCCCTTCTGCAATTTTCCGTGAGATTGCGGCTGATGTCTTACCCAAGCTTAGTCCTCACACGATTGTCATCTCTGTAACAAAAGGACTGGAAGATGCTTCGCTGATGCGAACATCCCAGATCGTTGAAGAATTGAGCCCGCATCACGCGCGAAAATTTACCGTATTGTCCGGCCCGAGTTTTGCCGGGGAAGTGTCACAGCGCAAACCAACTGCGGTTGTTGCGGCCTCTCATTCTTCGGAAGCGTCGGAAAAAGTGCAGAGATTATTCTGCACTGAAAATTTCCGTGTCTATCGGACCAAAGACGTCATCGGTGTTGAATTAGGCGGGATGTTGAAAAACATTGTCGCCCTTGCCGCCGGCATCAGTGATGGCATGGGCTGTGGCGACAACGCCCGAGCAGCGCTTATCACCCGCGGATTTCGCGAAATGGTAATTTTGGCCAGGGCCGAGGGAGCACGTGAGCAGACCTTGCGTGGCTTATCGGGGATAGGCGACCTGATCCTAACGTGCACGAGCGTAAAAAGTAGAAATTATTCGACTGGATTCTCAATCGGCAGATCAGGAAGTGTCGGACGTAAGAGGGGTATCACCGTGGAGGGTATTCGTAACGCTCAGCTTGTCCTCAAATTAAGTGAGCGAAACCGGCTTGATCTTCCTCTTTTCTCACAGATCGCAAAAGTAGTTGCGGGGGAAAGATCTCCACAAACAGCGCTAAAGGAACTTATGACACGGTCAGTAAAGGACGAAGATTTGATATTTTGATTTTTACTCAGGTGCGATCCGGGTTATATCTATTCTCAATTCGAAGAGCAGATAACGTACGCTTCGTAAGAGCGCGTTATGCTAAAGTGTCGGTATGGCAGAGAGGCGGACAGTGGGGCTCATTCCCGTCGCGGCGGCGTTCGTCGGGAATCTTTTGGTTACGATCATCAAGGCGGGCGCCGCAGCCACATCGGGCTCAAGTGTGATGTTTTCCGAAGCGGTGCACAGCCTTGCCGATACGCTCAATCAACTTTTTCTCCTCATCGGTGTCGGCCGTTCGTTCAAGAAAGCCGACGACGACTTTGACTACGGATACGGCCAAGAGCGTTTCTTCTGGGCACTCCTCTCGGCGTGCGGGATATTTTTCCTCGGTGCAGGTATCTCGCTCTATAAGGGCGTCTCCTCGCTCCTCAATCCCCATCCGATCGAAATCCACGGGCTTCTGTTCGTCGTCTTGGGTGCATCCTTCGTCATCGAATTGCTGACATTCTGGATAGCCGCACGCGGACTCAAACGGTCGTACCCGGATGCATCGTGGCGAGAACGGCTCGCGCTTGCCGATCCGTCGACCCTCGCCGTGTATCTCGAAGATGGCGTCGCGCTCATCGGCATTGGCGTTGCGGCACTAAGTATTGCTGCGTCGTATTACACGGGCAATACCCTGTGGGACGCCCTCGGCTCTGTAGTCGTGGGTCTTTTGCTTGCGACCATCGCCATCGTTCTCATCCGCAAAAACCACTCCTATCTCCTTGGCCGCTCAATTCCGGAAGACGAGCGGGAGGAAATAATCGCCGCACTCGTGGCAGAGCCCGCGATAGAGCGCGTCATCGATTTCAAATCAAGCGTGCTCGGCATCGGTGTATACCGCATCAAGTGTGAAGTCGAATTCAACGGCAACGCCCTTCTCAAGGGTGCATATCAGAATAAATATCTGCAAGAGCGATACGAGGAGATCAAAGACGATTACGAGGCGTTCAAGCGTTTTTGTGTGGATTATGCCGACCGCATCCCGCGCTTGATGGGCAAGAAAATAGACGAGATCGAGGCAATGCTGCGCAAGCGCTTCCCCGCGGTGCGCCACATCGACATCGAGATCAACTAACATGGCACCTTTGTGAGTGAGCAAAATCTCAACCGTCTGCTAAAGAACGACAGGTATCAGGTCTTTCTGTTCACCTGTCCGGCAACACTGCCTTTTAGTTTCAGCTGCCACCCGTGGTTCGTCGTGAACAGACGTGGAGTAGTCTCGCGATGGGAAGTGTTCTGGCGGCCGCAAGAATGGGAGGCACGCTGGGGACATCTGCACAAGGATTTTTATACTCCGCTGCAGGGAATCGCGAAATTTCTCTTTACCGAGAAATACCTGTGGGGCGAAGGAACTCTGCTGGGAGGTATTGAAGGCGAGGAAAACTCACTGGCCGCACGAATGGCAGAATGTATCGAGAACTCACCGCACACATATCCATACTGTTACACCTATTCTTTGCCCGGCCCCAACAGCAACACATACGTCCAGTGGGTGCTCGACCAATTTCCCGAATCCGGCATGCAACTGCCGTGGAATGCCTTTGGCAAACACGCGGCTTCTTCGAAATATTATTGAAAGTGACCTCGCCGGCGCTCCCACAGGTACGCAAGCATAGCTGATACAGCCAGAATAGACGGGATCCAGTATCCGGGCAGATACAGCTGCATGATTTCCCACAGCGAGATCCAGTTGAAAGAAATCGTGCCATTCACGGTAGCGACATTGTCGAGAAGATTCTGGTCCTGCTGCTTCACGCCCGTCAGATTTTCGTTGGTGTATTTGATCTGTGAATCGATCGAGGCGATATTGTTCACATAATTTGAATTTTCATTGGCCAAACGCGATTTAAGTGTGATGAGTTCTGCCGACAATTGGTTAAGTTGTAGCGCAATTGATGCCTGCCTTGCGGGATCATTCGTGACTTCCGCACGCAGTGCTGTCTGCGTGTTCGTATTTGCGTCGATCTGTGATTGGAGCGATTTGACGGCGCTTGCATGACTGGCGACAAGCTGCTTGCGCTCGGTCTGCAGGTCGGCGATATTCTTCTCCACCTGCTTTTGCGTCTCCTCAATGCTCTGCTTCTGTGACAAAAGATTCTGAGATGAGATATCGACTTTCAAAAATCGCGGTCGGACGAACGATTCGATTTCGGTTCTAAATTCTTCAAATTTCGTTGCCGGTATGACGAAGCTCACATACCCGTACTTTTCCGCGCTCGATGTCTGATCGACACGACCATCAAATCCGCGAACGGTGGTCTCGGTGCGGCGCACGAGATCCTGCACACTACGCGTGCGCATCACGGCGCTGTATGAGATCTTATTGAATTCGCGCGTATCAGTGGCCGCAGGCGTGCCGCCATAGTACGGCTGCGGATAATAATCCGGGGCCATGACTTGAGTCGCTCGCGGCACACCCTGTGCGCTTTCGGCTATCCCCATGGTCGGCGGTGTCGGCGCCATTGTATTTGAGCTTGAAACTCCGTACCCGCCACCCATTCTCGAAATCGTCTGTCCGCCTCCAGACATCATAAAAAATGTAACGAGCGCGAGAAGCGCCAAGCTAATAGTGAGCCATGGTTTGCGACCGTGCGGAGTTTCAGTTTGATTGAGTGACATAGCCACTTAATAGTAGCATGAAGACGGGTACGAATCAGTAGGAGGCGTATTCCTTCCCCATAAATTCTTTGAGGCGGCGCAGGCCTTCCTGGATCTTAGTGGCATCGAGAGCATAGCTGAAGCGGATGCGCTCCGGCGCACCAAACCACGCGCCGTCGTAGGTAATCACCTTATAGGTGTAATAGAGGTCGTTCACCGCGCGCCCCGAATTCTTGAACTTCGGCAGGACGTAGAATGCGCCTTCCGGCTTCCAGAGCAGAAGCCCGAGCTCGCGCATTCCGTTGTACATCAGATCGCGCCGCGCATGCCAGACCTCTACATTGTGTCCTATGTAACTTTGGGGAGCCGAGAGCGCCGCGAGCGCCATTACCTGTCCCACGATACTCGTGTTCATCGCGGTGTGCGTCTTCATCTCCACGATCTTTTCTATAAGTTCTTTGTTCGTTGAGTACGCATAGCCCACGCGTAAGCCGCACATGGCGTAGGTTTTTGAAAAAGAGTTGACGGTGATGACGCGTGAGCCCTGAATGAGATAATTCTCGCGCACATAAATAATGTCTTTGTAGACTTCGTCGGAGATCACATACACACCAAGCTTATCGCACAGCGCCTCGATCTTTTTGAGTGTATCAATGTCCTGCACCGTGCCCGTGGGATTGGACGGTGAATTGATCATCACCGCAACGCATCCTTGCACTATTCTTTCAAAGACCGTGAAATCTACTTTGCCGTTTTTGTCCAAGTCGTAGTAGCAAGGCGTCATGCCCGCGTAAAGCACATTGAACGGATACGAATAGTAGTACGGCCGCGGCAAGAGGACTTTTCCCCTGGGAACGGAAATTGAGCGCAAGACGAGGTCTATCGCCTCCGAGGCGCCGTTGGTGATGACAAAGTGCTCTGCCGTGGCCTGCGGGTACTGGGAGGCAAGCGCGGAGCGCAGAGATTGTTCCCCTTGCACGAGACCGTACTTGAAGCTCGTGTACGTTTTCAGGATATCAAAGGCTTCCACGGGCGGCGGCAAATCCGGCTGGCCGGAGCCGAACGAGATGAGCGTATCGTCACCCTTGCCTATGAAAAATGCGGGACCGGATATGGGTTCGCTCATGAAAGAAGCCTTAAAGAATCTGGTGAATGAGCCATGTCAAAACTGACAGCACAAGCGCGCCCAGAAGCGCCGGCAAAAATCCCGCGACGATAAAACCGGGGACGATGAGTGTCATCGCCCAAAAGAGGAGCGCGTTCAAGATAAATGAGAACAGGCCGAGCGTGAGAATGGTGATCGGGAGCGTGAGAATGGTGAGCACCGGCTTAATAATCATCATGATCACAGACCACACGAGCGCGACGAGCAAGATCGTCGTCCAGCCGCCCGCAACCGTAATTCCCGGAACGAGATTGACTGTGAGAAAAACCGCCGCGACAGTGCCCAGATAGCGAAGGATGGTACGCATTGGAGCATTCTAGCACTTATTCGTATTTGTCCTCATCAAGCATTTCGCTCACCGGGGTGTCCTCATCCTCGTCATCAATATCCGGTTTTTCGAGAACCTCGTCTACCGCACCCTCGAGAAGATCGCTTCCCTGTCTTTCTTCATCGTCATGATACGCCATATATATTTGTTAACGCTACTAACAAACCCCGAAGTATGTCTCGCACGCTCAACAACTACGGGGCGCGAATTGCCCAATTCAAAGCGCGAGACACCACTTCTCGTCCCGTAGCCACATCTTTTTTATAGATGTGCGGTACCGGGACACGACCATTTTACCTACACCCCCGCAGCGTGCAATATTACAAATGACGAGAGTGTGAATAACTGACCCCGCGCGTGAGCGCGCCGCCAAGCGGCTCGAGTGTCGGCTACTGCCGATGCGAGAGGGGTCATGCCGGCACGAGCACGTGCCGGCCTCGGTGTAGAATGCCTCCAATGCACCCCAACGACGCCCTCACGAAATACTTCCGACTTACACCTGTACAGCTCAGTGGTTTGAAAAAACTAGGGCTTTTGACGGTTCGTCAGCTCCTGTATCACTTCCCCGTTCGCTACGATCAGGGTGGAATGGATTCAGCTATTACAGGACTCGTCGCGGGCGCTTCAGTGACGATCTTCGGCACCATCAGCAAACTCGACACGCGAAGATCGTGGAAGAGGAGAATTCCCGTCGGCGAAGCGGTTATCACCGATTCGTCGGGCTCGATCAAGATCATGTGGTTCCACCAGCCGTATCTCGCCAAGAAATTTTCGGAAGGGCAATTTGTAAAAGCGGTCGGCACTGTGGGGGGTAAAGGCGGAAAACCGTATCTCGCAAACCCGCATGTCGAAGCCGCGGATCCTGTCGAAGCGGGTCTTTTTTCTTCTCCTGAAAGCTCAAAGCTGAAAGCTGAAAGCTCTCTCTTTGCTGTCTATCCCGAAAGCCGGGGCGTCACATCGCTTTGGTTCCGCCATGCCCTCGACAAAGTATTTGCTGCAAACATTTTGGATCCCATGCAAGATCCCATTCCTGCGGAAATCGTGAAGCGCTACAATTTGCCCCCACTTGCGAACGCACTCTTGTATATTCATAAACCGGACGAGCTCAAGCATGCAGAAGCCGCGCGAAAACGATTCGCATTCGAAGAAATTTTTGCGATCCAGATCGCACGCGCCCGCGAACGTGCCGAGAACGATTCACAGGCGTCATTTCCAATGAAGGATGGCGATGCACTCGCAGAGAAATTCCTCGCCACCATTCCTTTCCCGCCGACCGTAGCCCAGCGGCGCGCTATCGCCGACATTCTTGCCGATTTCGGCAAGCTACACCCGATGGCGCGGCTTTTGGAGGGCGATGTAGGAAGCGGCAAGACTCTGGTCGCCGCAGCGAGTGCTTATGCGGTAGTAAACTCACGTCCACCGAATCGTACAAGCGGGACCTTGCAAGTTGCCTATATGGCGCCGACGGAAATACTGGCGGCGCAGCACTTCCAATCCTTCATCGAATACTTCGAGCATCTGCCGATCAATATCGCGCTTATGACCGGAAGCGGCTGCAAAAAATTCCCGTCGAAAGTGGACCGAGATGGAGCGACCGATATTTCGCGCGCGCAGCTTTTGAAATGGGTCGCGGGCGGCGAGATCGCCATGCTCGTCGGCACCCATGCGCTTATCCAAAAATCCGTGAAGTTCCAGCACCTCGCCTACGCGATAGTGGACGAACAACACAGGTTTGGCACCAAGCAAAGACGTGCTCTTGCGCATAAAGGAGATGCAGCCCCTCACTTTTTATCTATGACTGCAACGCCAATTCCCCGCACGCTCTCACTTACCATCTATGGCGACCTCGATATCTCTCTTTTGGACGAGCTGCCGCCCGGACGCGCAAAAATTACAACCGAAATCGTTAGCCCCTCGAGCCGAGCGAGTGCATACGAGCGTGTACGCGAGCAATTGAAAGCCGGACGGCAGGCATTCGTCATCTGCCCGCGCATTGAAGAGCCTGATCCTGCAAAAATAAACGCGCTGCAGGCGAAGTCGGCAAAAGCCGAAGCACAACGATTGCAAAAGGATGTGTTCCCCGAATACCGCATCGGCCTTTTACACGGTGGCGTCAAGCCACAGGAGAAAGACAGGGTCATGGCGCAATTTGCGGCACACAAGATCGATATCCTCGTTGCCACATCGGTGGTCGAAGTCGGCATCAACGTGCCCAACGCGACCGTGATGCTCATCGAAGGCGCCGAGCGATTTGGATTGGCGCAATTGCACCAACTGCGTGGGCGTATCATGCGAAGCTCGTACAGACCCTACTGTTTTCTCCTGCCCGATACGAAGAGCGATATCTCTCTGAAGCGCTTGAGAGCGCTCGCGGGTACCGACGATGGGTTCAAACTCGCCGAAGCCGACCTCGAAGCGCGCGGCGCGGGCGATCTTTTTGGGCGCAAACAATGGGGTGTGAGCGACCTCGGCATGGAAGCCCTAAAAAACGTAAAATTAATCCGCGCCGCGCGCGAAGAGGCGCAAGCGCTCATCGCAAAAGACTCAACGCTTTCAAACTACCCCGCACTCGCAGCGCGCGTAGAAAGCGCAGGACAAGAATTGCACGGGGAATAGATCGCTCGCTTTACCGCACTTCTGCCGGATCGAGATGCGCGATTTTGCGCATATGCGGCTGCGCCTTCCTGAATTCGTCAATACTGATGTCCATGATTTCCACATTCACAATGCGGCCTTTCTTGTCGCGATCAATCACAACGGAGTCTTCTACATCGGAATCAACGCTCTTTCCACGGCCGATGCGGAACGACAATACTCGTGCTTCCTTATCATAGCCAATTTTTACCATACCCTAACTGTATTTCCTGATCTGTGAAGTGTCAACGATAGTCACCACAACAAGTACGTCACCATGGCGCTCGCAAATCGCCATAAGCAAGTGGTCCTTCCCGGATGTGCGGTGACGATACCGTTTCTTGAGTAAAAATCTCAACGAGTTCTTGCTTGAAACTTCAACGCTGTCGGGTTTGCTGACGAATCTTTCAAGTTGCCTGCGACTCAAATTCCGTTCACGCATTCTTCGTTGTGCATGATTGGTAAACTCAATCTTCATCGCCCCATGGTAGCATCCCGTGGCGCACGCGACGGGACGCAAGAAATCATCGCAGAATAATTACTTGGCGGTGACCACTACTGAACCTGCGAGAGACCCGTCTGGCGAAAGTAGGCGAACAGTGTAAGTGCCCGGCGTGGTATAGGTGTGATTAGCCGAGCAATTTGGTGCGACAGCTGTATTCGCAGAAGCAACCGGGATCATCAGCTGCAAGATGTAAGAAAAGATAGTATGTGCAGCAGCCGAAGCAACCCGACACTTCATAGTTGCGTTTGTACTGTGCGAACCGTCACCATAATCAACGCTGTAGTTTTCGACACTCTCTCTACCATACCCTTGCCATCCGATCGAAGTAACCAACGGAACATGTCCGGATGTCGGAGAAACCCACATGCCTACAGCCGGCTGACCTTGCTGACCCGCGAAGAATATCGTGGTTTGGCTAGCAAGTGTCGCATTCCCCGTTCCGATTAGCCGAGCTGTGTAGGTACCTGGAGACGTATATTGATGGTTGGCTTGACCTCTGCCGTGAAGCTGGAACTCCAGACTCTCTGGCGTGTAATCCGCCGAGAAGTGAACAACGTAGCCGAAAACACAATCATAGCCAGAACAGGAAGTGCCGTCGCCAAAATCGACACCGTAGTACGATTGCTTATTCGAGCCTAACTTCCACGAGAATTGCAACGAAGTTGGTACCGTCCCGGATTGTCTTGAGGCCTGAAAGTCTATGGGATCTGTGCCGCACGCTCTTGCTATCGCCGCGCGGGTTTTTGGTCCAACAATGCCGATAGAATCTACCCCATTTTGTGATTGCCAGGATTTTACACTCGCTTCGGTAAGAGCGCCGAAATATCCGGTCGCTAATCCAGCCTGAAGAGAACCCTGCGCGATGAGAAACTGCTGCAATTGAACAACGTCAGTGCCGCGCGAACCGCGTGAGAGAGCGTAAGCGATATTCGGACATGAACCAGCATCCGTGAGAGCGCTTGCGGCAAGCGGAAAGAACAATGCGGCAGCTGTGATGAGAGCAACACAACGGTTTGAGCGCATACATCACTGCACCGTCCAAACGCCTTTGTCGCATAAAACACTTGGATTGCGTCCCCCGTTATTTAGTCCGTTCGTGAAATACGGGATATAGCTGATACTTTGTCCGTTAACCCGCGTAATGTTGCCCCACGGAGTTACACAATAGCTGCTTGAGAGGATACCGATCGATATGACCGAGCCTGTTGCCGGTGTTGTCGTCGTTGATTGCACCGATTTCTGTGACGTGGCGCCTGAAAGCGGGACCGAGCATTGGTAGGAAGTGGTACAACCGTATACGTCCAAGACCGGCTTCCAAGTAGTCGAGCAGAGCATCACAGGCGGGAGCGCACTCGGGCACCGGCTTCCGGTGACAGCCGACGCCGGAGATGACGTTGGAAGGTTACAATTGAGAGAAATGAGCATTCTTGTGCGCGGACCCACCACTCCCCATCCGGTCGATCCCGCGTCACCGGAGGAGACGAGCCCGTGCGATGATTGCCATTTTTGTACGGCAACTTCGGTCTGCGCGTTGAAGTAGCCGGTCGCCGATCCGGTACTCGCGGAATTCTGCGCGATGAGGAATTGCTGGAGCGAGAGCACATCCAGGCCCTGTGCACCAAGCGAGAGCGAGCGGGAAAGTACCGGACACGCCCCTCCCTGCGATTGGTTCGGGGAAAGCGGCTGCACGGGGGGAAGAGATTGGACGGACTGGACAGATGGTACGGACTGCGCTTTCCCCTGGGTCGCAGCGATCTGAGCAAGGATTGCCGCAATCTGCGCCTTGATATCGTCGCCGCTCAAAGCTGCCGCAAAGAATGGCGTCGCACAAATACCTGCGAGCAGCGTTGCAATTCCTGCGAACCGTATTTTTCTCATACCCGGTCAGTACAATTTCGAATAATTCTTGCCGCGGTATCAACGACGAATGGCTGCAAAATTCTCGAATCAATTTTTCTCGTCATACGCTGGTAAATATTCATATCAAGGCGATTCGAAATTGTCCTACCGGGCATATCATCGGGGCCTAAATTTGATACTCGTTATTGAGTGGTTATTTCGATGTCGTTGATCTGGGAAAGCGTCGGTCCACGTTTCAAAACGATGGTGTATGAGCCCTCGGAACTATACGTGTGAGAAAGAGATGGAGTAGCAATACTCTGCGCACACGAGGAGCCTCCGTCACTCTGCACGACATGAGACGTGCCATCGCCCCAAGAGAGATCGTAGCCCGTGCACGAGGATGGCAGGTCAAACTGCACATTGAATGAAAGCGAGTCACTGCCACCGGAGAGCAGGGGCGGATTGTACGGATAAGAATTTGGAGGATTTGTGGGATTCGTCGGATTCGTCGAACCGCCGGAAACGGTAACCGTGGCCGCCCCGACTTGAGAGCCCGATCCCGTGCTGAGCCGCGCCACAAATGTGCCGCCCGTCGCGTACGTGTGATTGATCTGCCAGTGCGTGGCACACGTTGAGCCGGTCGCGCAGCCGAAGGTTTGCGCCGGAGAGCCATCGCCAAAATTAATGCTGTGCGTGCCGCTTGTCGGGCTGATATTCGCCGTGAATGAAACGTTGACTGGCGCCACGCCGGAGGTCGGATATACCGAGAGCGCGGCAGAGCCGGCGGGGGTGCCGGAAACATTGACCGGTACCGTGCCTATGACCGTCGGGGTCGAGGCACAACTGCCTTGGCAGCCACTCGTGGACGCCTGATACGAGAGAAGTTGGGCCGAGAATGTGCCAGGAGTCGAGTAGGTATGCGTCCACGGGCTTTGCGTGCCGGGAGCGGCGCTTCCCGTGAAGCGCGCAATGGCCGTTCCATCGGCATAATTGATCCCGTAGAGGCCGCTTGGAGAAAGACCAGTCGCAGAAAAGCCGACAGCAAGTGGCGAGGGACCGGATGCGGGTATCGCAGAAAACGACGGGGTGCCGACCGAGACAACGATCGTTGCCGACCCGACCTTCGGCTGTGAGACGCCCGCACCGCCCTGATACAGAGTCGTCTTGAATCCCCCCGCCGTCGTATAGGTATGCGTGATGCTGTACTCAAGCCATCCCCCGACAGAGGCGGGAAGATCGACCGTCCCGGACGTGCCATCGCCAAAGTCGAGAACAGAGGCACAACCGCCGTTACAGAATCCCGCATCGTTGCTGTTGACGACGCCCGAGAACGTAACGGTAAGCGGTGTTGTACCCGAGGTAGGAGAGACCTTGAAAGATTCTTTCGGCAGACCGGGCGTTGTTTTCCGCGGCGGAGGCGCTGCAGGACCGGTGACGGTGACTGTCGCGGATTGACGGTGCACTCCTGCCGAAAGAGTGATGGAGTAACTGCCACCGTATCGGAACGTATGCGGATAGGTCTGACTCAATTGTCCACAATTACCAGCCGGAACAGTAATTTGCTGCACAGGAGCGCCATCGCCAAAATCGAGTGTGTAAAGGCCGCCGGCGCATGAGCCGGCCGTATTGAGTGTCGCGGTAACATTGACCGTAAGGGGTGCGTCCCCCACGATCGGTGTCACGCTGACAACACCGCTGACAGATGCAGGAGGCGGGCTCACTGCCGTTGCGGAGATGCCATTGATGCTGCCGCCGGCACAAATGATAGCGATCGCTGCCGCCGTGCGCGGACCGACGACACCGTAGCCGGTCGAGCTTGGCGTACCTGACGAGACGATATTGTACTTCGCCTGCCATCGCTGCACTGCCGTCTGAGTCAAACTTCCATAATATCCCGACACGATCGCCTCCGGATAGACCGCAGTGTCCTGCGCGAGAAATTGCTGGAGACGCGACACATCGTCACCGCTCGCGCCCTGTGAGAGATTCCTCCCGATGAGCGGACACGCGGCCGAATACGTGGAGATGCCGCTCCCTGAAGTCGTCGTGATCGCGGTTCCCGAAGTGCCACCATATCCCAGCTGTTGCTTGAGTGCCGCAATTTGATTGAGGAGTGCCTGTGCTTGCGCCTGCAGCCCCGACGCACTGGGTGGGGCCCCGACAGCTCCGCTCGTCGGGGTTGCGCCCGCGACAACCGTAATAGTACCTGCCATACTTATCCCACCGGGGCTACCGTGGAGTTTGCAATAATACGCGTAGATGCCGGGTGCATTGAATATCGCTCCGTAGCTCTGTCCCGCAGCCACCGTTCCGCTATCGAAGCTGCCGTTGTCGGCCGTTGCAGTGTGCGCCATGCTGCTGCTGTTGACCCACGTGACCGTGTCGCCGGAATTGACCGTGATATTTTTGGGCGAGAAAGAATTTGCCCCCATCGTTACCGTGACAGTCGCCGCAAAGCTTGCATGAGGGAGGAAGAGAAAGAGAAAAGCGGCTAGACATGCAGCTAGCGCAGGAATCCGAACAACGTATCGCATGCCACTCATTGTCGCACGGCGAGCCGAGGGTGCAACCTCGCAATTCACAGCAAAGTTCACTTATACGCCCACTAGGAATCGAACCTAGGTAGACCGTGTATAAGACGGTCGCTCTACCATTGAGCTATGGGCGCAACAGTACTACTCTACCGTCTTTTGCAAGTTTTCAAACACTTGCTTATCTCTATTCTTCCTGACATTGTTCCAGAGGAATACCTTTCCATTCATGGCAACGTATACGCCGGTCCCTCCGGTTATGACAACTCGAACAGGCTCATTCATGTCCCTTAGCGTATTGCTCTAGCCACGGCGATGGGAGCGCGTTTGTCGAACATGTCGGGAATGACTTTGTTGGCTGTCGGCTTTTTCACGAGTGCGGCTATCGCGCGTGCCGCCTTCAATTTCATCGCGTCGGTTATCTTCGTCACACCATGATCCAAGGCGCCGCGGAAAACGCCGGGGAACGCGAGTGAATTATTTACCTGATTCGGGAAATCCGAGCGTCCGGTGCCCACCACCATGGCTCCGCCCTTTTTCGCTTCGTCAGGCATGATCTCGGGAGTCGGATTCGCCATCGCAAAGACGATTGCCTTCTTCGCCATCAGCCGTATGTCTTCCGCCCTTACAAGATTGGGGCCGGAGACACCAAGAAGCACATCGGCACCTTTTCCTCCGGAGGAGGATCCGCCTCCGGCGGAGAGCGCTTCTCGCAATCCACCTTTGACACCCTTTGTATTGAACTTCGCGAGTTCTCTTTTGTGCGGCTCGGGTCTTGAGCGATTAACGATCCCCTTGCTATCAAGAACGATGATGTTTTTTGCTCCGGCCGCCCTGAGAAGTCTTGCGGTCGCCGTACCCGCAGCTCCAGCTCCGAGGATAACGACGCGAGCTGACGATAATTTCTTTTTGACGACTTTGAGCGCATTGATGATGCCAGCAAGTACCACGATCGCGGTCCCGTGCTGGTCGTCGTGCATCACCGGAATATCAAGTGCTTCGATAACGCGGCGTTCTATCTCAAAACACTTCGGCGCGGCGATGTCTTCGAGATTGATGCCGCCGAAGGCCGGCGCGATAGCGATGACCGTTTTTACAATTTCATCAGGGTCTTGTGTATCAAGAACGATCGGCACCGTATCGATATCTGCAAATGTTTTAAAAATCGCAGCCTTCCCTTCCATCACCGGAAGCGCGCCAAGCGCGCCGATGTTGCCGAGGCCGAGTACAGCGGAACCGTCGGAAATGACCGCGACGCTGCGACCCTTCATCGTATAAACCCTTGCCTCTTTTGGATGTTTTGCAACATATGAAGAAACAGCAGCAACACCGGGCGTATACACGAGGGAGAGCTCGGCGCGATTGGTAATAGGCGCCGCCGGCACGATCCGTATCTTCCCCCCAAGCTTCTTGTGGAGCGCCAGCGCCTGTTTTGCAACATCTTTTTTTGCCATATTGCCGCCAGTGTATACTTCTTGGATGATTGACACAATAACCCTCAAAAAACCCTTCGATGCCCACGTGCACCTGCGGCGCGGAGCTATGTTGCGAGCGGTGACGCCGATAACGGCAGAGAAATTCTCTCGTGCCATCGTGATGCCCAATACCGACCCGCCGATAGAGACCGTCGAACAAGCTGCGGAGTACAAAAAAGAAATTCTTGCTGCTATACCGAGAGGCGACGCCTCTCGGTTTGAGCCACTGATGACTCTCTATCTTACGAAAAACCTTACGCCTGCAGAGATCGAAAAAGCAGCCGGGAGCGGCGTCTACGGCGTCAAGTACTATCCATGGGGCGCGACGACGAACTCGCAGTGGGGCTACCAGAATATTTTGGAGGCGAAAGACGTGCTTAAAAAGATGGAAGGGGTCGGCCTTCCCCTGCTCCTCCACGGTGAAGTGCATGTGGACGAACGCAACGAGGAAGTAGACCCGTATCGCGGAGAGCAAACGTTCATTAAAGGTATTCTGCCGGAACTTCTCACCTCGTACCCCAAGCTCAAGGTATCGCTCGAACATGCGAGTTCGGCGGAAGCGGTGGATTTTATAGAGAAGAACGGAAAGGAAGGAAGACTCGTCGCGACCATAACGGTGCACCATCTCTTGTACGATCGCGGCGATGCCGAGCCTCGTCCCCTCCTTCGGGTAAAACCTCTGATAAAAGAAAGATCGAATAGGGATAAGATCCGAGCGCTCGTTAAAAAAGGACTGCCTTTCGTATCCGCGGGAAGTGATTCGGCCCCGCATCCCGAATCCAAGAAATTCGCGACGACCGCGGCGTTCGGCATTTTCAGCGCGCCGGTTGCGGTTGAACTCTATACGCAAGTATTTGATGAACTGGGGTGCCTCGATAAGCTCGAGAACTTTTTGTCAGTGAACGGTCCACGATTCTTCGGACTCGAGCCGAGCAGCGAAACAATAACGCTCGTGAAAAAAGATTGGCAGGTCACAGAGCCGGTCGTCACCGACGAAGGTGTGAAAGTATGGCCCATCTACCACAAAGACATGGGGCTTGGCAACGAGACGATACACTGGCAAATCAAAAAATAGCTTTCAGGTGCTAGCTTTCAGATTTCAGAAAATATTTTGCACGATTTTGCTGATAGCTGAAACCTGACAGCTGACACCTATACCAGTGGTTGATGTTCTATATCCTCTTTCTTTTTGGGAGTTATGCCGTTGGCGATAAGGATGTTCTCAAATTCCTCGCGTTCGATGGTTTCCACCACTACCAACCGGCTCGCGATCGCGTCGAGCGCTTTGCGGTGTTTGGTGATGACGCCGAGAGCGATCTTGTGTGCGCCGGAGATTATTTTCTTCACTTCCTCATCGAGCTGTGACGCAACTTCCTGCGATTGTTCTCCCTCGACCCCCTCGCCGAAGATGGTGCGCTGGGCCGAGGTGGCAAACGCGATCGGACCCATTTTTTCCGACATGCCATAACGGGCGACCATATTGCGAGCGAGCGCGGTCAATACCTGAAGATCATTCGAGGCGCCCGTCGTGATGTCATCGAATACCAATTTCTCGGCGATATAGCCGCCGAGGGAAACCGCAATATCGTCCAAAAATTCTTTGCGCGACTGCATGCGGCGATCCTCAAAGGGCAGCTTAAGCGTGTAGCCCGCAGCACGTCCGCGGCTAATGATGGAAATTTTGTGCACCGGATCAGCGTACGGCAAAACCGACGCAATGAGTGCGTGGCCGGCCTCGTGGTACGCGGTTATCTCTTTTTCTTTTTTGTTCAACACGTGCGACCTTCGCTCGGGTCCGAGCATGACCTTCTCGATGGAGCGGATAAGGTCGTACTGCGTGAGTTCCTTCCTATCCTCGCGCGCGGCGAGGATGGCGCCTTCGTTCATGAGGCTTGCGAGATCTGCACCGGAGAATCCCGGCGTGCGTTCAGCAATGACGATGAGGTTTACGTCGGGGCCGAGCGGCTTTGAGCGCGCGTGGACTTTGAGTATCTCTTCACGGTCTTTGCGGTCGGGCAAATCGATGGTAACGCGCCTATCGAATCGGCCCGGGCGCAAGAGCGCGGGATCGAGCACGTCGGGTCTGTTGCTCGCCGCCATCACGATGACTTTTTCATTCGGCTCGAAGCCGTCCATCTCGACGAGGATCTGATTGAGTGTCTGTTCACGCTCGTCATTGCCTCCGCCCACTCCCGTGCCGCGCACGCGCCCAACCGCGTCTATCTCATCGATGAAAACGATGGCGGGTGCGGCTTTCTTCGCAGTTTGGAAAAGATCACGCACACGGGATGCCCCCACCCCGACGAACATCTCGACGAATTCAGAGCCGGAGATGGAAAAGAACGGTACGCCTGCTTCACCCGCAACAGCGCGTGCAAGCAATGTCTTGCCCGTACCCGGCGCACCCATAAGAAGTACGCCTTTTGGAATGCGCGCGCCGATCTGGATGAATTTCTTGGGATTTTTCAAGAAGTCGACTATCTCAAGGAGTTCGCTTTTTGCTTCCTTCGCTCCTGCCACATCTTTAAATGTTACTTTCTGCACCTCATCTTCCGGATTCACGAGCCGCGCCATCGATTTACCGAAGCTAAATGCCTGCATGCCGCCGCCACGCAGCTGCCGCGAGAGGTACCAGATGACGCCAAAAAGAAATACGACCGGCACGAGGATGGGCAAAAGTGTGAGCGCCCAGAAACGCAACCCCCCCTCATCTTTTATCTCGATCACCACCCTAGCCAATTTTTCAGGCTCGATGGAATAATCCGAGAGGGTCTGCAAAAGTGCTGATTCCGTTTCTTTGCGCGACGTCTTTTTCGTTTCGTCCGTATAGACGGCAGTAATTTTGTCCCCTGATACTTCTATCGAGACCACCGTTCCTGCACTAATGTCGACTGCGATCTGGGAAAGTGGCACCTCTTCGCTTTTATCGAGGAAGTATTGCCGCACCAGCGAATAGCCGGTGGAGAGCACGAGAAATACCGCGAATGCCGCCGCGAGCTGTATCCAGATAGAAGGGCCCCCCGCGCCAGCTGGCTCACCTCCCCCGCGTGGCTTGCGGGACGCTTCTTTCCTAGAGTTTGCCATGGACGTGCATTATACATATTTAGCCTGTTATGAAAAGAAGCTTCCGATTCAGCATAGTATGATTTGCGCATGTCACAGGAAAATAAAACCGCCATCATCTCGATAGGCGGCGGCATGCGAAGTGCCTATGGTGCGGGATTTCTCTACGCGCTCAAGACGATGCTCGGTATTCCCCACGCCGATATCATCGTCGCGAGTTCGGGCGGTACCGGAAATGCGTTGTATTTTATAACCGGACAAAGTGAGGCCGCAGAGCATGTTTGGGGTGAACTCCTCCCTACTCCGCGATTCATTTCGTGGACACGTCGACCTATCATGGATATTGATTATCTGGTGGACGATGTCTTAAAAAACCGATTCCCTTTGAGGACAGACCTCCTTGCAGAGAGTAAGACGGAATATTTTGTGCCTCTTCTCGATGTAAAGACCGGAGAGGTCCGATACGTCGGCCGTGAAGATGGTGTCGACCCATATGAACTCTTGCGTGCATCAAAGTCCATGCCCTTCTTCTTCGGAAAGGCCGTTTCCCTGCTTGGTCACTCATATATGGACGGGGGCATTGCGCTCACCGCGCATGACATGGTCGAGTATGCGATACAGAAGGGCGCAAAGAGAATCCTCGTGATTGACAATAGAACTCGTCTGACCTTTGGGAAACGTCTCATACTACTCATATATGAGCGCCTCCTCGCCACAAGAGCAACTCAAAAAGCGATCCGGCACTGGACCGCTCACCATGGAAAGGCGCCGCGAGTGGGAGATGCGCAATGCGTTGTTATACACCCGGAGTTGCCGATCTGGCCCGCAACAAAAAATCCTCGCAAGATCCGTGCCATATTTCAGATGGGCATCGCGGACGCGCTCGCGCGGGCGCAAGAATTGCGTACACTGTTTGCATGACCGTCGTTGAAAACAAAAAAATTGGTTTTGACTATACGATCCTCGAGGAGATCGAGGCGGGGCTGGAATTGCTCGGATTTGAAGTGAAGTCTCTGCGCGCCGGACGGGGTTCCTTAAAGGGCGCACGTGTCGTTGCGCGCGGCGGTGAGGCATATCTTGTGGGAGCGAGTATCCCTGCATGGCAGATAAAGAACGCGCCAAAATCCTACGACCCCGAGCGCACGCGCCGATTGCTTCTCTCGCGCAAGGAAATCGCCCACGTTGCCTCGGCAGAGGGTGAGAAGGGATTGACAATTGTGCCACTCAAGGTGTACAATAGCAATCGAAAGCTGAAACTCCTGATAGCAATCGCGCGCGGAAAGAAAAGCCAGGACAAACGTCATAGCATACGGGCGCGTGAGGAGAAACGTCGGATCGAACGTACGTTGAAAAAATAACCTTGTCCTTCCCCACCCATGATTCTCTCGTAGAATCGTGGGTGGGGGATGATCAGTTTCGACAGGGAAATAGGAATATGTCTGTGCGCAACAAAGTTGTGGCATCTTTTTAAACTGCCTCAAAACTCAAGTGCGAACAAAGTAGCACGGGGGGTTCTTTCTCCGATTCAGGCGAAAGACCTCGGCCTCGTTTTTGCCTAAACAGCTCGAACGACCGTTCAATCAGCAGTTGTCATTTGCTCTGATTCGAACGCCATAATCAATTGACTCGAGCTCTGCGTCACTCCGCGCACTGCTTTCAAGAAAGAGAGGTAAGCGCGATGCACTTTTGATTGTTCTTGATGCACCGCGACGAAAATTCAGAATAATCTACGTTGTGTAGAATCGTTCATATTCTCTTCTCTGGACGCGAGTGCAATTCTCGCCATCTCCACATAAGTACATGTTATTCACGTTCTTCCATATTCTGTTTTGCGCAGCATTACGGAATAAAGGTTCTATAAAGATCGACAGGACAGAGTTTTTCTGGCTTTGTTTTGTTTCTATTCCCCTATCGAACATCTCACCGAGGCAATAATCTTATTTGTAGTTTCTGATGCGCCAACGACAACGGCACTCATTCCATTGCAGCCAGAAAGCGCAGTTCCTTCTCCGTTTTTGTTGAATGTGACACTTGATCCATCTCCTGCCACACGAATCGCCGAAGTAGCCTCATCACTTTCTTTAGTACCGAACCCTGTGCGTTCCCAATCTGAAGGATGGTTAAATGTAATACTCCAATCGTTGGTGTACTGCGACCAGCCATCCGCAGAAGTGTTTTGCTTTTGTGAATAAAAATAAATGCCTCCTCCAACAAGAATGACAACTACGATACCTAAAATAATTATTTGTATTCATATTCAAATAATTATTAATCTATTAGGCGAGTATATACCTTTTTGGGTAGGTTCTACTGAACTCCCACAACCTGGCTAGACAACCCTCTGCTCACATGTTTTTGCAAATTCCACAAAACCAAGTATGTACGTCGTATTTTCGATTTCCTCGACAAAGGTTCTAACGTCATTCACTAGTTTCCACAAAACCAAAAGCCGCCGCGTCTGACGCGGCGGCTTTTGGTTACACATTCCTCCTACTCTTCCGCTTCTATCTTCGAACGATTCGTGGGGCAGGTCTTGCCGCATCCGGTGCACTTCTCATCGCCCGGCTTGCACGTCGAGTGCTCCCCGCAATTACATTCATCCATACTCATAAAAAGTTACGCCGCTAATACCGCAATCGTATACCCAACGCTTATCCTGTAAAGTGCTATTTTCCCCTATCGAACAAAACCTCCTGCGGTCCGGTGTAATGAGGGCCGACTTGGTAGCTGTTTAATATCAAAAAATGATTGGCTTGCGGTCGATGGAGATTGATTCGACCCAGCGAATATTCTGTTTTTTGTCTTCCGAATAGTAGACAATGACCAACCGACTGCCGACATTCAAAAGTATCGTGTACCGGTTGCCCTTCACTCGCTTACGTCCAGTCACTCTGGATTCGGAAAGGTGTGTGTCGATTGTCTTCGTGATGTTATCGTAGATTTTGTGCGCGTTCGCGGCATACCCCTCTATAATTTGCTTCTCATTCCACAAGCCTGAATCGAGATAGATCTCTCGAAAGAGAGTCTTGTACGCATCGACGAACGATTGGAGCTCAAACTGCGCTTGATCCCTATACTGTAATTGCATGTCGGTCTCGAGGCCGAGCTCGTCGAGGGACGGCTTGCTTTTTCCATGCCGCCCGTAGTTCTTTGCGCAATTGTTCAGCAGACTCGTCGATATACGCATGCATCAGGGCATGAAGTTCTTTCGGTGCGTATCCCTCTTTTTGTTTTTTCCCAGTACTTGTCCGCGTCTTTTTTTGCTTCATACGAGCCATTATACCATACAGCCCCACTGGTTTCTATTTCACTCTCGCAAACGATACCTCCTGCGGACCAGCAGCGTAGGCGGCCACTTGGTATGGTTGGAAAATAAAGGTGACTTTTTCGGCGGAGATCACAAACGAGCTGAAATTTCCGGGATTGGAATTGGCGCCCTCGGTAAACATTCCCTCGCCGAGTTTGGACTTGAGCTGTTCGGTCGCCGCCACAGACACTTGAGCGACCGTGAGTCCTATCATCTTGAACGCATCGTCTTGAAGAAGTTGCTGATTGGAAGCGCGGTCGAAATTGAGTCCGCTAAAGAGCGTGTTGGGGTGTGCGCCGCCGGTGTACTGCGAAATGATGAGCTTGACGCTTATCACGTCGGGTCCGATATACGCGGAATCAAACCGCATCGTGAGCTCATTTTGCGGGCTCGACAAGTCGGGCGGATTGGCGGGAAAGCCTTTGACCTCGGTTATTGTCTCGTCAACATTCTTTTTTATCTGCGCATCAATAACGGGCATCCCAAATTGCGGGTACTGCACGTCAATTTTGTATTGCGGCGTTTCTTCCTGCACATTCGCCGTCGTAATTCGAACGCTGTCTTGCACTTGCACTTGCACCTGTGGTGTGGTCGTAGCAACAGTTGAGATCTGCGGCGCCTGCAAGCGAGTCACGAGAAAATACCCCGCCCCGAGAAAGACGACCAGAGCGACGAGGTACGTGAACAGGCGACTCATGCCTTAAGTATACCCTGTAGTGAAGCAAGGCTCTACTACGGGGTATACCCCTCTACCACCTCCAAAGCCAAAGACGCTACATCCCGATCCCCGCCGTCACCTGGACCGTCCCGGTCCCGGTGTCTGCAACAGAAATCCCAAACGTGCGCGTGTCCTTCTTGGCGGAAATTATCGTAGTTCCGGCGGAATTTGCCGTACCCTCGAGTGTCCATCCGGCTTGTGCAAGTTGCGCTTTGTAATACTCAACGACGCTCGAGACCGTTGCCTTCGCCGAATACACGACCACCGAGCCCGCTTGCCCCGTCTGCGGATTCGAAGAACCGGAATACTGGATGGTGCCGCCGGAGTAGATGGCGGGGGCGTCCGAGGGCCAGTTGTCCGGCATGCTGGTGGCGCCGACCGTTACGCTCCCTTCGCTGTTGCTATAGGTGGTTGAGCCGTCCGTATTCCGGTCCGTATTCACTCCCGCCGCTCCCATCATGGATGGAGCGCCGCGCATCAGCACCCATCCAAGCAGAAGCAGGATTACAATGCCGCCGATAATGTACCACATCTTGTTCCCCGAGCCCGACGTAGCGGGCGCATTCGTACTTCCATCTGGCATACTCATTATTTTTACGTTGCTAAGTCCTTTTAGTCTCTCACTCGCTCTGGTAATGCGCAACTAGTAGGTGTGTGCGGCTATGTATTTCTTGATTAGATCGACGTTCGTAGCCAAAATCTCAAATCGTTCGGGAAGGGTTGCAAGAGTCTGAAAACTTGCCGGCAAATCGGGATTGATACCGATCGCTTCGCGGATGGTGTCGGCAAATTTTGCGGGCAACGCGGTCTCAAGGCATATCAGAGGCACACTGTCCTCGCGGTGCTTGAGTCCAGTTGTAACTCCGTCGGCGGTATGCGGATCGACGAGGGCGCCGTATTTTTCGTGGACCGAGCGAATTGTCGCAAGACGATCAGCGTGCGTACTTCTGCCCGCAACGATGCCGGTTGCCGGAATGCGTGCAAAATCCGGCGAGCCGGAAATATCGAACGCGCCTTTCTCTGCGAGGTCACTCCAGAGCTTTTGCATACGGGAAGCATCGCGGCCGACAAGATCGAATACATAGCGTTCAAAATTAGACGCTTTCGAGATATCCATCGATGGGCTCGACGTAACTGCAACTTCCGCGCCGGTGCGCGGGCGGTAGACACCGGTCGTAAAGAATTCTTCGAGCACGTTGTTTTCATTGGTCGCAAGAATGAGGTGTTTGATAGGGAGACCCATACGCCGCGCGATACAGCCCGCGAGGATATCACCAAAATTCCCTGTCGGCACCGCAAAAGAGACATGTTCGGTATTTGCGCGCGTCGCTCGAAAGTATCCCCAAAAGTAATAAACGGTCTGCGCAAGGATGCGGGCCCAATTTATCGAATTCACCGCCCCGAGGTGGTGTGCGTGCTTGAATTCCCCATCTTCATTCACTTTCTTCACAATATCCTGACAATCATCGAAAGTACCCTTGATGGCGATATTGAAAATATTTTTATCTTGAAGCGTGTACATCTGCTTGCGCTGGAAATCGCTCATACGACCGAGCGGTGAGAGCATAAAGATGCGAATACCTGCTCTCCCACGCATCGCATACTCCGCGGCGCTTCCCGTGTCGCCCGACGTCGCACCGAGGATGTTCAAAGTTCCCTTGTCTTTTCCTCCGGCGGATGCCAGTGCGTACTCGAAGAGTCTGCCGAGAAGCTGGAGCGCGATATCCTTAAATGCAAGCGTCGGACCCTCCGAGAGGCCGAGAAGATAGAGATTGTCTTCGAGTTTTTTAAGCGACACTATTGTCTCGCTGCCAAATATCTCTTTTGTATACGTATCAAAGATAATTTTCCGCAGGTCAGCGGACGGAATATCGTCGATATATTTCGAGAGAATCGCAAACGCAAGTTCGGGGTATGTCATGCTGCGCATCGCCTCAAGTTCTTCGGCCAAGAGTTTCGGATATTCTTCCGGCACATACAGACCACCATCGGGCGCAAGACCCTCGAGCAGTATTTTGAGAAACGGCTGCGGAATGCCCCCTCCGCGCGTCGAGATATAGCGCATCAAATGATAGTATCGTTCATTTAGTTATATTCCAACTGATGCAGAAAGTTTGACACGAGCTTCTCATTCGGGCAGTGTTTCATTGGCGGACACCGATGTCCGAAATGTGAGGTGGAAAATGATAGAACGTCGCGATAGGTTAGAGCTGGTCAGTGCCGCGAGATGCGTCTCGAACCAGCTCCACACGCTGAAGCCTACGAAAGAAGCGAACAGGCCCGAGCTCCTGAAAAATGCTCCGATTCGGGGGTTCTTCGCGTTCACATTCACAAGAGTGATCCTCTTGAACACGCGCTGGAGCGACGAGGAGTTGAAGAAGCACGGCGAATGTGCGCGAAACGCCCTATCGTTCATCGGCGTGATGACAGTCGAAGACATCGTCGGGAAGAAAAAGGTCACACAAAGAACGGTGATCCCCGGCGAGAAAGGCAAGAACCCGCTCACGCTGGAGCAGATCGCCTTTGCTCCCGGCATGACTGCAGACGCGGCGGCACTCACGATCGACCTCCTGATGGCACTCGGCCATACGGTCAAGAGCGAGCCGGGATCCTGGAAACCTCCCCCTTCGGACGATGAGAGGGGGCACGCGCTTCTGTCCGCACTTGGCATTGCGGCCTGACTGGTGGCGCGAACGGGCGCGGCGGGAGTAGAACCTCTCCGCCGCGCCCACGATTTTTTATGCGTATAATCTCGAAATGAATGTGCGTTCACTTTTGTACGGAGCCGCGGTGATTTTTGCTACACTCGCCATTCTTGCAGGCCGCACCGCCCTTGCGCCGATTGCGAATCATAAAGCGGCGCAAAGCGCGCTTGCGGCTGCAACGATACAGCCTGCAACCACAACGCCCGATGTTTACCCCGTTGCCAAGGTCATCGACGGCGATACGATCGACGTCGTGATGGACGCCGCACTGACCCGCATCCGCATTATCGGACTCGACACGCCGGAGATTGTCGACCCGCGCAAACCCGTACAATGTTTTGCGCGCGAAGCTTCCGATGAGGGGCACAAACTTCTCGACAGCCAGTATGTGCGACTCGAATATGACGCTTCGCAAGATACATATGATAAGTACGGCCGTACGCTCGCCTATGTCTTTCTGCTCAATGGAACAAACTACGAGAAATTCATGATCGAGAATGGCTTCGGCCACGAATACACCTATCGCCTTCCGTACAAATACCAAGCCGAATTCAAAGCAGCAGAACAGGAAGCGCAAGCGGCTAAACGAGGTCTCTGGGCCGACGGAGTGTGCCTGGGCAATACGACAAAACAGTCCACATAGGAAAAGGGGCTGGAGTTTTTCTTCTGTATACTTCGAGAATGTCTCTCAAGGTATCTGCCCTATTGGCCGTCCCTTTTGCACTAGTGATCCTCGGCCCGCTTTTCACGGAATCGGCAGGTCCTTGTGCTGATGGCTCGGCGGGTCATACGGCTACTCCAGGTGAAGTCCGCGCAGGTGCTCTACCGGGAAGACCCGTTTGTCCCGGTGATACCAAAGCGGGAATCACCAACGACGCCGGAGCAGCGAAAGCATATTTACAGAGCATAGCGAGAGACCTGCGGAATTCAAAAGCTCCACCGACCTCAGGAGGTCGTATCGACAAGCTAAACAACGCGTTTGCAACGTGCGCGGCTAATTTTCTCAAAGCATACGCACAGAAATACGGGCCTATCTTTGTCGTGTCGGCCTTCCGATGCGGGCCGCGCTCGCCTGCAAGCATCCAATGCGACCGCACGGAGAATGCGAGGGCCAGAGGAGCGACGAATTCCAACCACCAAATAGGAATGGCTATGGACGTGAATCCGGCAAGCGGCAACTATGCGCAACTGCATGCGTTCGCGAGAGCGAGTCCGCAATTTGGCGTCGGCTTTCCGCTCGGCATGGGCGACAGGCCGCACATGCAACCAACGAACATGCGCAGCCCGTCATGCAGTGGGGTTGCGGGTACCCCAGCCAACACCCCACCTCCTCAAACATCTCAAACCACACCTACTTCCGGAATAACGAGCGGGATACGGGATTGGGCGCAGGGTTCATCAGCCATGAACACCGCGGAGTGCTTCACGAGTCTCAATCCTCCCGTCATCGCGCCACCCGGGACGGTCCAGCAATCGCAGTGCCTAACTAACGGACAGGGACAACAACCTCAACTCCCGCCGCAACCGCCCGCGCCTCAGCAGCCATCGCCACCACCTCAAATGCAGCAACCGCAGATGCCGCCACAGCAGCAGTTTCCCCAACAGCCTCAGTCGTCGATACAACCGGCGCTCTCCACTCAACCAACGCTTCAGGCTCAACCAACTCTTTCTACACAGCCGACGGTCTCTTCGAATCTACCGATTCAATCATCACCCGCAAGTCTCCTGACGATACCAAATTCACCAATTTCAGCTGGGCAGAATTCAATTCTCGATCTTCTGACCGCGACCTCAACGACCACCGGAGAACCGATCGCGCTCAATCTGAATAGTAACGATGGGTCGGGGGCAGCGACGGGTAGCCTCTCCGCCTTCTACCTCATCCGGCAACTCGAAAATCAGATGGATCCGGTCAATCAGCCGATCATGACAACAACAACCCCTCTCTCCCTCAACAACGACCTCTTGAATTCTGTGGAGCTGCAAGCTGCTTTCCCCCGTGCACTAAATGCGGCAACGGGGACTGATGTTTATATTCCAATTGACATTGGGCCTTCTTCGGATGCAACAGCGCCCGAAAATATCAGTGGTCGCATCGTCTATGCGACGGCGACGCCAGCAACACGTCCCATTATCATGGCGCCATCGATCTCGCAGCAGCAGACGTTCACATCTCCCGACCTTGGCAATGCTCCTGTGTCTGCCAATATACCAGCAGCGAAGCAAAACGATGCGGTGCTCATAAGAATTCTTACGATCTTCAGGGATACGCTGCTCCTCGCGCTTGAGTATTTGAAACCGTTCGGAAGCCGTGCAGCCGTGCAAATATAAGTGAGTACTTGTACAGTCGCCGGAAGTGAGCAGTGATTTTCTCTGTATACTTCTCTGTATGTTTCGAACTGACCTGAACGACACTGGAGTGTTCGTGTTTTTTCTTATCGTCGCAGTCCTAGTGGTTACGGTTCCGCTGTATGTCAGAGCGGAGTGTAAAGATGTCGTGTGGGAGAGCGCAGAGTACAACGACCTCCTCAACAAAGGGTGGGGACCCATCGTGATGTACAACGTCGCACCGCCCCCCGGAACAAAACACCAGCTCTGTAGTGGCTGGAAAGATAGCCTATCCACTATCCCAACACTACTGTCACCGGAACCCCCAGAAACCTCTGGCAGCACTCCAGTCGGTACACGACCCGCGACAGCGGCCGATATACCGAAAATGGAGTCAGCTGGCATACCGGATCCGCAAGTCGGCATGCCGTGGAATACGAAAGATCCGAATACCGGCCAAGCTGCCGGAGAAGCAAAACTCTGGCTGCGACAGCATGCGACTAAAGACGCGAATATCTCGTGCCTCAACACACAATTCGCGGAAAAGTTGAAAAAATTCATGGAAGCAGTTCCTGGCGGCCCGCCAAAAATCACGGACGCATATAGAGGCCCCGAGAAACAAAACGGTCTCGTCGCCAGCAGGGCCTCAAAAGCAGGCCCTTGCCAGTCGTACCATAATTACGGACTCGCGGCCGACTTCAACGCAAACAAGGCACTGTTGCCATGGATGCACGCCAACGCTGGCAGATCTGGACTCCGTACCATTACCGGCGTCAATGGATGGGACCCGGGTCATTTCCAAAATGCGGAGGGCAGGCATGGACAATGCGGCGCATGCAACAGTGGCGGGAGCGGAAATGGTTTTCTCCCTGCTCCAGAGCGCGGATCGCCCTCCTCCGGACTTGCCGATCAAATTCGCCAAGCACTTGGTATGCAGCCACCCCCACCTCCTCCACCGCCACTGCCCCCACCTCAAATGCAGCAACCACAGATGCAGCAGCAGCTTCCGCAACAGCCTCAATCCTCTGCGCAACCGATACTTCCTGCGCAATCCAGCATTTCCTCGGAGGCATTGGGGACTCAATCGTCAATTGCAAATTTACTGACACCGGCAAATTCTTCGCAGAATTCGCTCCTCAATCTTCTTACCGCGACCTCAACGACCACCGGAGAACCGCTCGCGCTCAATCTGAATAGTAACGATGGGTCAAGGACAGCGACGAGCAGCCTCTCCGCCTTCGACCTCATCCGGCAGTTCGAAAATCAGATGGATCCGGTCAATCAGCCGATCATGACGACAACAACGCCCCTCTCCCTCAACAACGACCTCTTGAATTCTGTGGAGCTGCAAGCCGTAACGGGGACTGATGTTTCGAGCTCCGTAGATACTGCGGGAAACTCCGACGTGACAGCACAAAATCCCAATACCCTCGCCTCCGCACCACCCGCCCGTCCCATCATCATGGCGCCGCCGATCTCGCAGCAGACGTTCACATCTCCCGACCTTGCCGGAAACCCTGTCCCGGTCAATGCAACGAAGCAAAACGGGGCGCTAATACAAATTCTTGAGATATTCAAGAACGTTCTCCTGTACGCACTCAACTACTTGAGATCTGTGAGACCGTATGGAAGTGCCCAGACTCAAGTGCTTGCGCTCTAATGCAAACAATTGTATCGGGCCCCTATCTCGTGCTATAGTCCCCCTAACAAATGGGTCCCGTTAGAGGTTACGGAAGTTTCGTAGTAGTATGCGGATGATACATTTGCAACAGATGAAACTCTACTCACAAAAGTTTATACTCGCGTCGGAAGCGCAAGCTTCCTACCTCTAACGGGATGGGATTCACCAAGTACACATCACAGGCCGAAAAGACTCGCGCACGGATGAATGAGGGCATTCGCGCGCCGGAGGTGCGAGTCATTGGGCCAGAGGGGGAAAATTTCGGGATCCTCGCGATAAGCGCAGCTATCGCAAAGGCACAAGAGTTGGGACTCGACCTCATTGAGATATCCCCCAACGCGCAGCCGCCGGTGTGCAAAATTACCGATTATGGCAAATTCAAATACGAACAAAAGAAAAAAGACAAGGAAATAAAATCAAAAGCGCATGTGACGGAAACCAAAGTGACACAGGTGAAGATCGGCACGAGCGAACGTGACATGCAGATCAAAGCCGGCAAAGCTGCGGCCTGGCTCAAAGAGGGACATCGCGTGCGCGTCGATCTTTTTCTCTGGGGCCGGTACAAGTATATGGAGTTTGGCTTCCTCAAGGAGCGCCTCGAGCGTTTTCTTGCGGTCATTCCCGAGGGTTACAAAATAGCCGAGCCGATCCAAAAGGGTCTCAAGGGGCTTTCCGTATCGATCGAGCGGGATCCGTCCAAAAAAACATCCGCGCCGAAGGCGCCGAAAACGCCTGATCCTGTCGCACCAGCCGAAGACCACGCATAGTGGCCAGATCTTGCTTGAGCTCTCTATACATGCTTCCCGTGCGGATGTTCGTAACCGCGCGGGGGCATCAGCTTGTACACAGGGGGGCATCAGACAGTTAGAAATGTTGTCATAATGCTGACATGCCTGGAGAGGGTCCGAATTTGCGCGACAACATCGCTATTCATCCGTTGCTCGTATTGGTGGCAATTCTCGGCCTCGCGAATTTCGGTCTGACACAATTCACCAGCACTGCACCCGACCGCTCTGCGTTTCTTGCGCAAGCCGCCGCCGCCGCAGCTACTTCGGGCGGGGCATGCGAACAGGCGTATAACAAATGTATGACTGATCCCAACGAGAAAGACAAGAATATGTGCGAGACAAATTGGCGGAACTGCGTAATACCAAAGTGCCGGGAGAAGACGGCAAAAGGCATCGAGCAGTGTCCCAAAGATCCTGATTGTGAATCGTCATGCACAGAAGCCGCATACAGTCAGAGCGGCATTTTGGGATGCTGTGTTGGTGGTCCGAAGCATAGCAATAAGTGTACAAAGCTGCTCGACGGGAAATGCGTACCGCCGGGGAGCAAGCCGGGTGGTACACAACAGGCAGGTAGCGGATCTCCCGGAGCGCCGCAAATTCCGAGTGCTGCGGGTAAAGGGGGGAATGATACCGGGCCTTTGCAGCAGAGTGCAGCCAACCTCCAACTCCAGCCACTCGACGCACGTTTGGAAGCGAAGGACTCTTCGGAGAGTAAAGCTCCGCTACCTGAAAATGGATCATTCAGTGACATTGAAAGCGATGCCGACGAATATGGAGGAGAGGATTATCAGGACGAAGCGTCGATACCGCAAAACGCGCAACCGACCCAGGGTGTGGCCCCTGAGAATATCCAGCGCCTCATGGCTGAACAGAGTGGTAGTGGTGTCGGCGGAAGTGATGCCGAAGAAGCCTTCAAGAGGAGCGGCGCATACACGATGACGCAGCAGTTTTCTTCCGGGAGTACTTTCTCACAGGAGCAAACGGGGGGCTTCGATTCGTCAAACCAAGAGACGTCGGGATGGGTAGATTCGATCCGCGATGCTGCTGCAAGTACATGGAATGCAGTTCGGGACACAACTGCAAGCGCATGGGAAGGGGCAATGGACTACTTAGGCATCAACCAAGCCGATACATCCGGACTAGAGAGTATTCAGCTGGACCAGTCTACCGAATTTCAATCGATGGATGAACTCCAACGAGCCGAAGTCCTGATGGTCAATGAGAATGCGGCGGATCTTCCAACCCCTCCCCCCACCGAAGACCTGCCGACCAATGATCGAAGTTCCTTGGAGGCTCAATCACAAAATCAAGAGCTAGCGAATGAGAGCCCTAACCCGCGTAGGGATATGCTCGAGAATCCCGATACAATATACAAGACCGGTTCAAGCGATGGAGCGGAAACGCAAAATCAATTACTTGCTCCTGACCAAGTGTCCCCACAACCCGAACGTAGTTTCGAGAATAGTTGCGGCATGTGTATGCAAACGACTCTCAGCTCATGGAGGGATGTGGAGGTGTCGGGAATTGATACATTCGGGCCGAACAGTGACGTTTCGACTTACGGCCCCTTTGATGCCCCGTGGGCGCCGCCCGCTCAGTCGGGTCAACCGAACGATTTATTCTACGCGAACGCGGGTGACAATTTGCCGCTGAATCCGTATGTGACGACCGGACCCAATGAATTTCCTAGCTACGTAACAGACGCTCAAAACTTCTCACCGCAAGAGTTTAGTAACAGACCAGGATTTGGCCTTGCGCCGGAGTCGAACGATTCAGGGAGCTCTAACTTCACAAATGGCAATAGTAATGGTCAACTCCCTCCCTCTTTCGATGGTCGTGCGGAAGCCCCCAGAGCAACGTTCGTAAATCCCGACGGATCCTCGGGAATACAGGCATCTTCTCCACTGCTCGGAGAGACACCCGCAGAGCCAAACCGCACCAACTACGACTACTACAGGGAAGTTTCAACTCTTGACCCCGTACCCATCGCAAACCGGGTACCGGATTCACTGATTGGTAACCGTGTCAGTCTGCCACCAAACATAGGCAACGTCGATGCTTTCGTGACAAATCAAATCCTAGGCGGATTCAATGCTGGTAGAGCTTTCTCAAACTACTTGTTTGGAACAAACTACCCACAACTCCCGTACTATCGCTATCGCTAGCCATCTATCAGCCGAGGAGTGCCAAAGGGACCGGACGTACACGAATTTGCTTTTTGTCCCCTTTCGGGCATAATGCCCTGACCGCCGAAGTGCGGTTTTTCCATGAAAACCAACAAATCATTCAGCAAGCGCCTGCGGGTAACGCGTCGGGGCAAGATCGTTTCGCGGGTGCCCGGGCACAATCACTTCAATGCCAAGCGCTCCGGCAGCGAGAAGATGCGCAACAATCGCGCCAGCAGCATGCAAATGACACCACAAAACCGCAGTCGGTTTTTGCCGAATTAGTTCGACTAGCTCACTACAAGTAATTTATGTCGAGAGTAAAACGGGGTGTACAAAAGAATAAGCGGCGCAAGAATATTCTGGCCCAGACCAAAGGCTATCGTTTCGATCGTTCGCGCAAGGAGCGGGTTGCCAAGGAAGCGATCCGCCATGCCGGCGCACATGCGTTCCGTCACCGCCGCGCAAAGAAACGCGAATTTCGCAATCTTTGGACACTCCGCATCAATGCCGCCGTGCGCCCGCTCGGGTTCTCGTATTCCAAATTCATCGGCGCACTCAAGAAAGCCAACATCCCCCTCGACCGCAAGGTTCTCTCCGAACTCGCCAAAGACCATCCTGCAGTGTTCGAACGGCTGACGAAACAGCTCCACGGCTAGACGGGAAAGTTTACAAAACCACCTCCTGATTTTTGCCGGAGGCACTCCGGCTGTCATGGTTGTTGTAGACGAGCATCGTCGTCTCCTTTTCTTTGGTTACCATTTCGATGAGCCTCTCGACGAGTGCCTTGGGATCAGAGTCGAAGACGATCTTTTTGTTGGGCCGGTGCGCTTCTTTGATGACGTGCCGCAGAATCTCATCAGTCTCCCATGTGCCTTCGAGAATGCCGATGGGGCGGCGATCTTCGAACGCAACCGCAAATTCGTTGAGGGTCCCGATGCGTCCGCACCCGATAATCATTGCGTCGGAGGAGCGCACAAAGAGCAGATCGCGCCCCGCATAGCCGAAGCCCGTATATACAATGACATCCATGAATTCAAGCGGGAGTTTGTATGTCTCGACATGTTCGCGTTCGTTCGCGGCGGGCGAAAAACCAATAGAGAAACCGCACTCGTCCTTCGCGCCCATCGCGGCGTACATGGGAAATCCGGTCGTGGCACCCGTGGTGATGATGCTACCCTGCTTTGCGATCTCACGTCCCAACTCCTTTGCCTTCTCATATGCATCGAGCCCGCATGCACCAGTCTCGGCTGCGCCCGAGATGCCGATCTTCACGACGCCGTAGCCGTCGGGCAGTCGACAAAAATTGAGCGGTGGTGCCGTGTGGTTTGGATGGAGATTCCTTTTTCCCATGAAGAAGATTGTATCATTGAATTTTCCAGTAAAAGCGAGTGCGGGTGTTGTCTTTTTCCGGCTTCGCAGCCGCGTCGGCGGCGAGACCGAGCGCTGCGGCACCAGCCGCTAGAATAGCGACGGAAAAAGATAACATCCGTCGAGCACCCCCTTACCACTCAATATCAAAAAATTCTCCCGCTTCCGGCACAACTGTGTCCACTCCGAGAAAATCACGGATACGCTGCGCAAGAAAAAGCGACGCCTTGGGCTCGCCCATTGTAACGAACACCCGCCGGAGTCCTTCTCCCGCATTCTCTACAAAATTGAGCAGCTGATCACGGTCGGCATGGCCGGAGTATCCGGAAAGTGTCTCAATTCGTGCACGGATACGGATATGTCCGCGGTCGATCTCCACTTTTTTTGCTCCGTCCTGAATGTGCCGGCCCAAAGAGCCGGGTGCTTGATAGCCGACGAAAAGAACAGTCGCATGTTTGTCGCCCAGATAGTACTTTTCGTGCTCACGGATGCGGCCGCCCCCGGACATTCCTGCGCCGGCAATGATGATCTTCGGATTTGGCGCCTTGTGGATTGCCTGCGATTCGCCGGTGTGCCGTGTGAGGGTGAGATGTTTGAAGGAGAACGGGTCGGCGCCATGCTCAAAATGTTCTCGTGCTGCCGGATTCAAGAGGTTCGAATGTTTCCGGAACACGTCGGTGACCCGTATCGCAAGCGGCGCGTCGAGGTAGACGGGGATTGGATGCATGATCCGCTCTTCTATCATTGCATTGAGCTCGTACAGAAGCACTTGCGTGCGTTCGATCGAAAATGAGGGGATGAGCAAAACGCCCCTTCGTGCCCGCGTTCCTTCCACGGAAGCTCGTAAGTGTTCCCGCCGCTCTTTACGCCCCTCATGCAGCCGGTCACCATACACGCTTTCCATTACAAGATACTCCGCGCCCGTTGGATCTTCTGTGTCGTGCAAGAGGGGCTCGGGGGAATTGCCGAGGTCGCCGGTGAAAATAATGCTTTTCTCACCGCGTTTGACACGGATCATCGCCGAGCCCAGGATATGTCCCGCATCAAGAAGTTCAACGGATACGTCCCCTATCGAAAATACCTCATGGTATTCGTGTACATGCCACAGTGAAAGCGTGCGCTCCACATCCTCTTTTTCATACAGTAATTGGCAGCCATGACGCTTCGCCTCTTCGTGCATCACATTGAGCGCATCGTCGAACATCAGAGCCGTGAGGTCCTTTGTGGCGGCTGTCGAATGTATTGCACCCTTAAATCCATCACGCACGAGCTTCGGGATGCGCCCGATGTGGTCGGCATGCGCGTGCGTCACCACAAGTACATCGATGTCTTTCGGATCGTATGGGAAGGCGGCAGCATTTGCCGTGTCGCACACGTGTTCGCCCCGCTCATAGCGGGGCTCGCGCTGCAAGACGCCGCAATCGATCAATATTTTGCTAGAACCGGTATCCAAAAGAAAATCCGCTCCCGTCACCGTCCCCGCACCGCCATGAAATGTGATTTTTGATGCCATCGAACGATTTTAGCACCCAAAAGTCCTGCTCATCGCAGGACTTTTCGGAAGCGGCAAGTACGGCAAGCCTGGGTGAAACCAGGTGGGTGCTCTCAGCATCTACACCAAAGCGTAGAGCGATTCGAGCTCCCTTTATAGCACCAGCAGGTGTTATACCTACCGCTATCTCCGATTATACCACCGCCCTAAAAGAAGCAAGTGTGAAGGAAATTATTCAAGGATACCATCAAGGTTCACGTCGTACAAAATTTGCTCGGTGACGAGACGGTATTCAGTGATTTCTGCGTCGGTAAACCAAATCGCAAGTTCGCGTTTCGCTTCGTCGACATTCTCGGAACAGTGGATCAGGTTGCGCACCGCGCGATCGTCCACCGCCGCGATGGTGTACGAGTCGAGTGTGAGATCGCCGCGGATCGTTCCCACATCCGAGGTAGCCGGCTCGGTGTCGCCCGTCAATTTCTTCACAACTGCGACCGCCTGATTGCCCTCCCAGACCATAAATATGGTCGGGCCGCTTGTCATGAATTTCACGAGCTGCCGGATGATGTCTTTGCCGTACTCGAGCGGCTCTTTGTCCGCAGGCAGGCCGTTGGCTTTCTTATCTTCCACAATTTTCGATCCTTTTTTCAAGAACCACGCGTCGTCTTTGTTGTAGTGCTCCCAAAATTTCTTCTCATCCGCGACGCCAAATCGCAGAGCGACCATCTTGAGGCCCGTGCGCTCATATCGTTTTATTATTTCTCCTATGAGCCCGCGCTGCACGCCATCGGGTTTGATGATGACCAGCGTTCGTTCGTCTTTCGGATGTTCCATGAGCGATAATGTATCACGTTTGAGGGGCAAACGAAACTATTGATACAACGGTGTAGGGGATTCGGGCACCAGTGGAGCGGGCTTTTTGCCGTAGGCGGCTTCGAACTTGCGGCGGATGTCGGCTTCCACCTCTTCCCTATCCTTCCCGTAGGTCGCGTATGAAAGTTCCTTCATAGCATCCGTCTTGCTGTAGTCCATCGTAGGAAGGTCTTGCGTTTGTATGGTGAAGGGCCGCGCGGGGACGCCATTGACCAGAAGCGAGAGGACCGCGGTTCTGTTAGGAAGGTTCTCAAGGTCCTGCTGCATAAAGATCGGCGTGAACTGCTTCTCCAAAAATTCAGCATCCTGCGTGCCGATGCGAAAGGCTGCCTTGGTGCCCACGTTGCCGATGACCGAATCGCGAATGTCTTCTTCAAGCTGGGCAATGAATTGGTGCGCGATGGTGAGCGAAAGTTTGTATTTGCGGGCTTCGGAGAGAATGGTTGCGATACTCGGTGTCGCGAAGTTTTGGAACTCGTCGATGTAGAGATAGAAGACGGGTAACACATCGCCACGGGTATCGACGCGCGAGAAAGCAGCCTGCAGGAATTTGGAAACGAGAATGAGGCCGAGAAGCGAGGTATTACGATCGCCCAAACGCCCCTTGGAGAGATTCGCGAGAAATATCTTCTTCTTGTCCATGATCTCGCGGAAATTGAATGCCGATTTTTCTTGGGCTACGATCGGCCGCATAATGTCGTTGGTGAGGAAGACGTCGAATTTGCTCGTGATGTAGGGAGCGACATTTTCGAGACTGGGATCACCTTGTGCTTGCTCCGCGATCTTGCGCCAGAATTGTACGATGATGGGGTTATTGCAGTGCGAGAGCTTGAGATTGCGGAATGCGGTATCGGCGAATACGCGCGGGATCTCGACAAATGTACTGCCGGTATCGGGATCTTCAACGACAAGCTGCACGGCGTTGCGGTAATACTGCTCGAACATCGGACCGAAAGCCTCGGGCACATCGGCGTAGAGTTTGCGGAAGATGCCATACACTTCATCGACGACGAACGTCTTCATTTCGGGCTTCGAGCGGTCGTACTCGAGCATGTTGAGGCCCATCGGTCGCGCGGTGTAGGCGGGATCGAAATAAATTACGTCCTGCATACGCTCTCTCGGGATACACGCGAGTATATCCTCAATGTCGTTGCCGTGTGGATCGATAAATGCAATGCCTTCGCCGTTCTTGATATCTTGGATGATCATATTCTTGAGGAATCCGGTCTTTCCCGTACCCGTCTGCCCTATCACGTACGCGTGTCGCAGCCTATCGCTTGCCCCGAAGTGCACGGGGGTTTCGTCCGCGCCATATTTGTTGATACCGATCGTAATGCCATCTGCGGGAGTCTCGATCGGCGCGGGGGCTTGCTTGGCAAAGCTGCGCTTGAGCTCTCGCGAGGTCGTGAGGCGCTCTGCCGTAAAGTGAAACATCGAGGTCACTTCAGCGAGCGAGAGCGGCATCGAGATCGAGTGGTCAAATTCGCGATAGGTAAAACTGCGCAAAAAATCAGTCAGTCCCCAGCTGCCTATATCTTTAAATTTCAGTTGGTTACCTCTCGGATCGTCGTATTGGTTGAATGGCGCCTTCAGATTATCCAAAATTTCCTGCGCACGAGACTTGGTGGGCGCCGATGCAACGATACGGATCGAAACCGGCGCGATACGACTTTTGAGTTTTTTGGTAATCTCCTCGGTTGCCACTTGATCGCTCGTGCGGCGAAACTGTTTTTCAACCTCCATTTCATACTCCTTGGGCATGAATACTTTCTTTGTCATCACGTAAACCGCTTCCATAATCGTCGTCTCGGGGATCCTGATGGCTTTGTGAAAGATCTTGCCTTTCTCGAGCTGACGCAGGATTTTCTTGTAGTGAAGGTTGTAACGGTCACCTTCGGTCGAGACCGTGATCTGAAGCGCAGCTCCCTCGCCGTGCTTCGCGATCTTCGCGAACGCAGCAAGAAGAATATTCATAGGGTCGTGCTCAAAAAGCTCGGGCGTCTTCAGGGGCAGCGAGGGGTGTTCAGCAAGAGTAGCGTAGGCTGCGGCATGCTCGCCTTCGTAATTGAAGATGTTGTAGTCGCCGCGTGATTCCGACATGTGCGCGTTGGGGAAAACGGAAGAAATAAGGCGCTCCGCGAGGACTTTTTTCACCCGCGGCACCGCGAGGTATAAAAACGCTTCTTCGGTGCCCTCTTGTACAGCGATCTCAAGTGAAAATCCCTCGTGCGGATCGATAAGTGAGGTGAGCCCCGCATAAAGCTGTTCAGTTGACGAGAGCATCTGCTCAAGTTTGTATTGATCACGACTGCGCGTAGTATCCTCACCATACGCCTGCGGCTGAATCTCGAACAGCACCATATTGAGCGCGCGGCGCACTTTCTCCGGAACCCCCATCCCTTTATCGGGCAGGCCTTCCGCAAGGTAGCGCACGAGCGCGCGGTGAATATCATCTTCCAAATGCGGATTCTTCATCCGTGCGGCAACCGAAAGTGCGTTCCTGATCCCGCGCTCGGCGACCAGTTTCAAAATCTCGTCTACCTGCTTGTCGTGAGTTTCCGGTTCGAGCTTGAGGACATTTTTGAGAATGTCGTGCTCAGCCATGACCACCGTCTCGTGAAGGATGGTCGCCGCCGGCGTATCGGCATATGCGGCAACTTCGCGTTTCGCGATGCGGTCACTCTCGAAGCGATTATCCGGCGCTTCCATTTCCGACTCTTTTTCCCGCACCCGCTCGCGCAAATAGGCCAACTCCTCTTCGGGAGATTTAAATTTCTCTGGTGCCGCAACACGCGGCTTCTCCATCATGGGAGGCATGGAGAAAGTATATCACTCTAACGCAAGCGCCTTCGCACCGATGTCGCGGCGGTAGTATTTTCCTTCAAATTGGATCTTGTCCGCGGCTTTATAGGCGCGGTCGAGCGCTTCTTTGAGGGTGCCGCCGACCGCAGATACACCGAGGACGCGACCACCGGAGGTCTTCAATTGACCATCGAATACGGTGCCCGCGTGAAAAACGATGACGCCATCGACTTTCCCCGCTTCTTCGATCCCAGTAATCGGAAATCCTTTTTTGTATTCATCGGGATAGCCGCCGGAACACAGAACGATGTTGACGGCGAATCCGGAATTCCATTCAAGTATTTGTTTGTCGAGTGTTCCGTCTATGCATGCCTCGAAAAGATCGAGGATATCGTTTTTTAGCAGCCGCATATACACCTGCGTCTCTGGATCGCCGAACCGCGCGTTGAATTCGAGGACTTTCGGACCCTTGGAACTCATCTTAAGGCCCGGATATAAAATCCCGACAAATGGTGAGCCTTTCGCGGCAAGTGCATTGAGCGTCGGACGGACGACATTAGTTTCAAGTGTGCCCATCATCTCGGCAGTAACCCACGGTACGGGCGCAATAGTACCAATTCCGCCGGTGTTTTTTCCCGTATCCCCTTCACCAATAGTCTTGTGGTCCTGCGATGACGGAAACATCAAATAATTTTTCCCGTCGGAAAGTGCATGGAGCGAGATTTCTTGTCCGTCCAAGAACTCTTCGATCACGACTTGGTCGCCGGAGTCTTTGTGAATTTTCCTGACCATGACCTCATTGAGTGCCGCTTCAGCATCCGCGAGCGTCTGGCATACATAGACGCCCTTGCCAAGCGCAAGCCCGCTTGCTTTAACCACGATGGGCAGGCCTCTTTCACGCACGTAGGCGAATGCTTTTTCATATTCGGTGAACACACCAAACTCGCCCGTCGGAATTCCGGCTTCGCGCATCAACTGCTTTGAAAATGCTTTCGAGCCCTCGATCTGCGCCGCCTCTTTCGTCGGTCCCCACACGCGCAAGCCATGCGCCTTAAACACATCAACAATGCCACCCGCAAGTGGATCATCGGGCCCAATAACGGTAAGCCCGATTTTCTTTTCCTCTGCAAAGTCCGCCAATTTCTCAAATTCCATCGCACCTATCGGCACATTTTCGCCAAGGAGCCGCGTGCCGCCGTTTCCCGGAGCAATATAAAGCTTCCCGATACGTGGCGATTGTTTCAATTTCCACGCGAGCGCGTGTTCTCTTCCACCACCACCAACAAGTAACACATCCATTGAAGAATTGTACCAGAACAATTCTCCTTATTTCACATCGTACTTATTCTCTGCTATAGCATGAGATAAGTACGTTACGATAACAGCTTGAAATGCCGACGCAGTCCCTCGTCGCGCTCTATTGCATCCGCGATGAGGTAGCGCACCGCGTCACCGACGTGGAATTCAGCTTTCAGGAGCGCCATCAGGTCTTCGCAGTCATAGGGATAAACCCATACGCTATCCTGTAAGTGTTCAAAGCCGATTTTTTGCAATGTCGTACGGATTTTGTCTCTCAATACTTTACGATGTTCGGGAATGTCAAAGATCAATACCCGCCACTTTTTGTCCCACTTTCGGGGCCGATTCCGCGCCAATTCGCGAAGTTGCAGTATACGCAGTTCCCTCTCCCCTTTTTCGGTCAAACGCAACTTCCCCTGCCTCCACTCCATCAAACCCTGCCGAACAAGTCGCTGGGATGCGCGTTGTATCACGTCTTTCTGGCGAGGAGACGCGATGAGACCAATCTTTGCCATTGCTCCAATAACATTGGGGGCAACAACAAACAGGCTAATGAGACCCGCTATCTTAACGGTTTCCAGAATCATCCCCTTTAGTTGATTCTTCTTTGTTCTCTTTCTACTTTCAACTTCCATCGTCCCCATACGTACCTATCTTACGCTATAGCTTGAAATGAGTACATTGTACCATCATCAGATGAGGGACAGGTCGCCGTTCAAAATTACGGGCTGCATAGCAATTATTTCTGCAGTGTACGGGAGTTGGGGTATGGGATGGAGGACATAGAGCGGTTTACCGAGAACGTGCGCGAACGCCATTTCGATGAGCGAATTACCACCGATATACCCTTTTATTCCCCTCTTCTCCGGATTTACCACCAAAACGACATCGCACTGTTTGACCTTCTCAAAATACTTACGGATGAGATCGTGCGCGATTTTGTCATTTGCTTTTTCTTCATTGCTGATGTCCGTTCGAGCACGAAGCTCATTATTTTTGACACCTTCAGGGACCTCAACAACATGACCGGTGTCTTCCAGAATTTTCTTTGCAGACAAAATCTCATCCGCTGCACTGATGGAGCCGCAGATGATAATTTTCATAGAACTTATTCTTCTGTCAGAATCTCAGGACCGTCTTTTGTGATAAGTACCGTGTGCTCGGCGTGGGCAGTGCGGGAGCCGTCCTTTGTGCGGTAGGAGTGGCCGTCTTTGTCGATGAAAAGCTCGCCACTTCCGAGTGTCATCATGGGCTCGATGGCGATGACCATGCCTTCTTCGAGCTTCGTGCCCGTGTGGGGTGTGCCAAAATTCGGAATGTGCGGCTCCTCATGCACCTTCTGCCCCACGCCATGGCCTGAGAGATTTTTTGGATATCCAAAATGATATTTCTCGGCAACTTTTTGCACCGCATAGCCAATGTCGCCGGTCGTGTTGCCCACTTTCGCCTGTGCGATCCCCGCAGCAAGCGCCTCATAGGTGCCGCGCACTAATCTCTCGTCGTGAGGATCGCGCGCAGTCCCCGCAATGACCGTGACCGCGTGGTCGGTATAGAGCCCTTTGTGTTTGATGCCAAAATCGAGGCACACCACATCACCATCGTGGATGGTCGCGCCATTGTCGCTTGCGGGAGAGTGCACGATCACATCATTGACCGAAAGACACAGCCCGGATGGATACGGCTTGTCCTTTTTCCCTTCGGTGTGACCATAGAATGCGAGTATATCGCCCTCCGCTTTCACCATCTTGCGGGCCTTGTCTTCGAGTTCGCGCGCAGATACGCCGGGTAGAACCATGCCGGAAAGGATGCGCAAATGCCGCGCGAGCCGGCGCCCTCCTTCACGGAGCGCCTCGATATCATCCGTGGTCTTTGCGATCATGTCTTAGAAGTTCTTACGAGCATATACGAGTTGGAAATTCTTAGATCCCCTTTATGGGCGCCAATTCCAGAACTTTCAGGATACTCTTGTGTATCAACGCGACATCCGGTTCACCGTCGATCTCGTGGATCGCGCGGCCGCGACCTTTCAAAAGTTCAAGCTGCGGTATCACGTCCGTTTTTGTCCATGCGAGACGCCTTCGTATCGCTTCCTCCGTATCGTCGTTGCGGCCGCGCGCAAGGAGGCGCTTCACTGCCGTATCATCGGAAATTACCAGGTTGATGACCTGAAGATCGTCACGCTTGAAAAATTGCATCATGTCGTCGAACCCTCGTGTCTGGTCTTCCCCGCGCGCCAGGCCATCGGCGATGATATGCTGCTCGCCGGTGAAATTATCCACAAGCAGTTTTGTTTGGAGGTAAATCGCCATAAAATCATAGATGCGTACCCCCGCATCGATAATTTCACCGGTGAGTTTCCCCGCCCATGTGCCGGTATCCCGGAGATTTCGGAGTTGCTGGCCCATGTCGATATGGACGACACCCCGATCCGATCTCGATCGGAGGTAATCGATGAGCATCTTTACCTGCGTGCCTTTGCCAGCACCCTGTGAGCCGAAAAATAAAACGGTAAGGGGTTTCACCCCATTAGAAAATGTATCTGTCATATCAAAGTAACGTTCGTATTGCACATAGAAACTATTTTGGCCAACATTCCTGAAAACGTTTTTCTAACGGGGTTCATGTTGAGAGATTGTAGCCTTCTTTCTGCATTATTTCCACGACCTCGCGCAGCGTGTCCTCCAACTTTCCGTCGGCGTTCACAATACGATAGTCATACTGCGGTGCGTGTTCATGTAATTCTTGTTCCGTCACTTTCATACGTGCTTTGAATTCGATCTCTGACCATTCGGGGTTGCGCACATGCAGACGAGCCCTGAATTGTTCGAGTGATTCCGGCATGATGAAGATCGTCGTTGCCCCATAGCGACTCTTCAGAAGCCTGGCCCCCTCGATGTCCACTTGTGCGAAAACGATCTTTCCCTCGCTCATCCTTTTCGCGAGATCAGGCAGGTAGGTGCCGTAGTAGGTGTTGAGTGCGGGAACGAAGCGATGTTCGAGGATATTTCCCGCACTCAATTGCTCATCGAATTGCTCCTGCGACATAAAATAATAGTCGACGCCTTCCTGCTCACCGGGACGCATCGCGCGTGTTGTCGCCGTCACGAGCCGCGCGCAATTGGGATACCGCTTCAATATCTCGTTGATAACGACGTTCTTGCCCGATCCGGATGGCCCGGCGATTACCACAACTTGCTTGACTGTTACCGCCTCCATTCCAATTAATACTCTCTGATAGACGTCTGCGCGTCAATCTTTTTGACAAGGTCCAATACCACAGAGACAACGATGAGGAGCGCCGTGCCACCGATCGTGACCGCGGTAATTCCGGTGATACCCTGAAGAATGATCGGCAGAACCGCAAGGATACCCAGGAAGAGCGCGCCCACGAGCGTGATGCGTGTGATGATGTTTCCCAAATATTCCGCCGTTGTGCCACCGGGCCGGACTCCGGGAATAAAGGCGCCGTTCTTCTGCAGGTTCTTGGCGACTTGATGCGGCTCAAAAGTGATCGCAGTATAGAAGTAAGTAAAGATGAATACCAGGAAGAAATACAGCCCGCCGTAGATCCATTGATTGGCAAGGCCGGAAACAACCGCGCTTGCGGCGGACGCAATGAAGGGGATGGAGCTTTTTGCGAGGAACGTGGCGATCATTTGCGGAAAGAGAAGTATCGAGAGCGCAAAAATAATCGGGATCACTCCGGCCTGATTCACACGAAGCGGCAAATACGTGGAAATGCCGCCCAAGACTTTCGTCCCGCGCACGCGGCGGGCATAGGTGACGGGAATGGGCCGCTCAGCCTCGGTAATGAAGACGACACCCGCGATGATGAGGGCCGCAGCCGCAGTAAATCCGACATATGTGGGAATCTGCGAGACATCGAAGGAGAATGCGAACTGCGATACGCTGCTCGGGATACCCGCAACAATGCCCGCAAAAATAATGAGCGAGATACCGTTGCCTACACCGAATTCCGAGACGAGCTCACCGATCCACATGATGAGCATGGCGCCGGCGGCTATTACAAAGACGTTGGTCGCAAATCCCAAGGGGGAAAGAGCCGGTACAATACCGTTCTGTTGGAGCAAGAGGAGAAATCCAAACGCCTGAACGAACGCGAGCGGCACAGTGAGATAGCGCGAATATTGCATAAAGCGCATCCGGCCGGCGTCACCTTCCTCCTGATACATCTCCTTCAACTTCGGGATAAGGACGGTCATGAGCTGCATGACGATCGACGCAGTGATGTACGGAGAGACACCGATCATCATGATAGAAAGGTTCGAGAAGCCGCCTCCCGAGAATATATTAAGCAGTCCGAGAAATTGGTTGTTGCTCAAAAATGCTTCAAGCTGTGTGGCGTCGATACCCGGAATGGGGATCGCAGCGAGAAACCGGAACACTACGAGTGCGCCTAAGACGAAGAGAATGCGCGTGCGGAGCGTCTCGTCTTCGAAGACAAGTTTTACTTTGCGCAAGAATGTTTCCATCATAGATATTTATAGTGAGCTTCGTCGAACTATGCAATTGTTCCGCCTGCCTTCTCGATCGCTGCGCGGGCGGACGCGGAAACTGCGATCCCTTTTATGGAAAATTTCCCGCTTGCAACACCTGCGCCGACGATCTTCACGGGCACCATTGTGCGCCGTTTGAGAATACCCTTCTCCTGAAGCGCTCGCGGCGTCACCTCCGCCCCCGCATCAAAGAGAGCGTTGAGGCGTTCGATCGAGAGAGCGACCGCATCCGGCCTGGTGCCGTCTACGGTGCGTCCACGGTTCTTGCCGTATCCGCGGCGCTTGGGCAATTTCTTGATGATGTCGCGCATCTCGGGTCGGCGTTTGTTGCCGGCCCGCGCGGTTTGCCCCTTGCCGCCACGACCTGATTGCTTGCCACGCGTACTCGATTGTCCCCGCCCAACGCGGCGATATGCCCTCTTTGTCATGCGTTTGAGTGCATTGAGTGATGCCATATGTCTATTGTGTGATCGAGATGCTCTTCAGGGCCTCGATAGCTGCGCGCGCGTTGTTGACCGGATTTTTACTGCGCGAAAGAAGCTTGGCCGTGACGTCCGAGACTCCGGCAAGCTCAAGCACGGTGCGCACCGATGAACCCGCGACGAGTCCCCGGCCGGGAGAAGGTCGGATCTCGACGCGCGATGCACAGTATTTGGCCTCGACATTATGCGCGAGACTGCGGGTTTTCGTCAGATTCAAATTAATCATGGCGCGTTTTGCCGCACGGGTCGCCTTTTCGATCGCTTGCGCGGTGTCTGCGGCTTTGCCCAAGCCAACTCCTACCCGCCCTTTCTTGTCGCCGAGCACGAGTGCCGCAGAGAAATTGAAGCGGCGACCGCCTGCCATAACGCGCGCGACGCGCCGGATGCCGATCAATTTTTGCGCAAATTCCGAGCGTCGCTCATCGCCCCCGCGACGCTGTCCACCCGGACGGCCCCCGCGACCTCCGCCACGCCGGTCACGATTCCCGCGAGCACCTCCAAAGCCTTGCTGTGGCGCACGTGGCTCTACTGGCGTAACCGGCACCTCCACAACAACCTCGTCTGCCGGTGTCGCTACTTCCTGTTCTGGATTTTGTTCTACATTCATATAATTATTAGAATTCGAGTCCTGCAGCGCGCGCGGCATCGGCAAACGCTTTCACCGTTCCAAGATATTGAAAACCGCCACGATCGAAAACCACCGTCTTCACGCCCTTAGCGCCCGCATGCTTTGCAAGTGTTGCGGCAGCGGCTTCTGCCCGCTCGCGCGGTGTCTTGCCTTTCTCTTCGGCAGACGAGACAGCAGCGATAGTGATACCCTTCGCGTCGTCAATGATCTGCGCCGTGAGACGCGTGTTGGATTTGTAGATAGAGAGACGCGGCCGCGCTCCGCTGCCAATGACCTTCGCGCGCACTCGCTTGTGGCGCCGGTCTCTTTGTGCTGATTTTGAAAGTGACATATATTTTGTTTATAGTGAGCAACGTCGAACTATGCGGCGGCCGCTGTAGCCGCTTTCTTGCCCTGCTTCTGCCGTACGACCTCTCCCTCATATCGGATGCCCTTACCCTTATACGGCTCCGGCTTCCTGGTCGCACGGATGGATGCGGCAAATTCTCCGATCTGCTCCTTGTCGGCACCGGACACGGTAATGATATTTTTCTCCACCACCGCGGTAATGCCTTCGGGGATCGAAAGCACGACCGGATGCGAGAACCCCACGGCAAGTTTGAGAGATTTACCCGACAATTCCGCTTTGTAGCCGATCCCTTCTACCTGCAGCTTCTTTACGAACGGCGTGTTTACTCCGGAAATCATATTGCGCACGTGCGCAGCGTAGGTACCCCAGAGTGCCCGGCCGAGGCGCGACATCTCTTTGGGCGTTACAGAAGCCTCACCATTTTCGATAGCAACGGAAACTGCCGGATGAAGCATGCGCTTCAAAGTCCCGCCCTTCCCTTTGACGATGATCTCATGGGACACGACGGACACGTCGGTGCCCGCGGGGATCTTTATAGCTAGTTTGCCGAGTCGTGACATGGTTAGTTTTGCTTAACGAGTGTAAGCGAGTTTAGCAATAACTTCCACCCTCCTAAATTTTCCGCTCGCGCAACTGACTGCCATACATAGCGCATTGTTGAGACGGGTCTCTGACAAAGTGCTGCATTCGACTCAAGCGCGTTGAGCGCAAAATTTGGGAGGGTAAAGAATATGTAATTCACTTTGTTCATAACATCTTCTTTACCAGATCTCGAAGAGAGCTTCCCCGCCGACCTTAGCCTTGCGTGCCTCTTTGTCGGTCAAGACTCCCTTCGGCGTCGAAAGCACCAAGGCGCCGTGTCCGTAACGTACGGGGATTATTTCATGCACGCTTTTGTACATGCGCCGTCCGGGCTTTGAAATGCGCTTCACGCCGGAGATTACGTGCTTCCCCGCTTCGTTGTACTTGAGCACGACGTCGAGCGTCTTGCGCACTTTCTTGCCCTTCTTCTCGATGTCTCGCACGAGCCCCATGTCTTTCAACTTTTCCGCGACCGCCATTTTGAAAGCCGAGTACGGCACTGAGACGCTCGCCTTCTTGATGGCACCAGCATTTGTAAGTCGCACTATGAAATCACCGATTGTGTCGTTTACCATATATCCGAATGGGGTGCAGATGCGAATACTACGAATGTCAACGAATTCGCGTAGCTTTTATTCGTAGCCATTCGTAGATTTGTATTCATTTGTAGATTCGTATTTACCATGAGGATTTTTTGATTCCTGGGATATTGCCTTCCAATGCCTCCTCGCGGAAGCAGATGCGGCAGAGGTTGAAGTCGCGCATAAAGCCGCGCGGGCGGCCGCACTTGAAACAGCGCCGCACCGTGCGGCTAGAGAATTTCGGCGTGCGATTCGCCTTTATGATCATTGACTTCTTTGCCATTGTAGTGAAAACCCCTAAGGAGACTTAGAAACCCTTGCATCCGGCGCTTGCGCAGCCGACTTACAGAAGCTTCTTCGCGTGGCCTTGTTCTTCTTCCAACCTGTGGTCAAAAAATAAGGCCCCCTACGAGGCTCGGCAAATATACGCGATATGGGTGCCGAAGTCAACAAATTACAATACCCCTTCTTTAATTAACATTTTCTCAAGTTCAGTCAAAACTTGCTTCCCGTCATCGTCCAACTTTTCAGGTGCACTTTTAAGGTCAGTGTAGCGATCAAAAAGATCATTTATTTTTCTTGCGTGATTGGTCACTTTCTCCTCGTGGTGACCCCAAACTTTATTCTCATGATCCCGTCCTGACGCTTCGAGTGCTTGGCGCGGCACATCCCTCAGTATTAGCGCATCGTCCCTTTGGATCTCAGCAATCAACCGTTTGACGTCGCTCACCTTGTCAGGAATTTCGTATTCCTTTTCGCTTCTTTTTTCTCCGTTTACTGTGTTCTTAACGGTGTATTTGATGTTATCCATAGTTAAAAGTATACCGGAACAATCGGGATTCGACACGACAACCTGTTGATACAGGTTTAGTTTACAGGGAGGCCTCGCCTCCCTGTTTGCTTGACAGGTTTATACTAGAATATATACTACAGTATATGCAAACTACAGTCATTTTCAAGACAGACAAGAAACTGAAAGAAGCTACACAAAAAATGGCGAAGAAAATGGGTATCCCCTTTTCCGCTGTAATGAATCAGATGCTGAAGGAGATCGTTAATCGGGAACAAATCACCTTCTCTGCTCAAGAGTACGAACCGACGCCGTATTTGAAGCGGTTGCTCATACAGGGCGAGAAAGATCTCAAAACTGGACGCAATATAAAAACCTACAATAGTCTTGAGGAATTGAGGGCGGCGATTGAGAAATAGTGTCCATGCGATTTCCAACACACCGGGAGTTCGAACGGCAGGCGAAAAAGCTATCGCTAGGGGTGCAGGACAAGCTGTGGAAGCGCATCGAGTTGTTGATTACTGACGAACGCAATCCTCTGCTCAACGACCACAAGTTGCATCACCCGTTCGATGGTTATTCCAGCATCAATATTACCGGGGATTGGCGGCTGGTATACAAAAAGCTCGATGCACAGACATTCTATTTGCGCGCCGTGGGCACGCATCATCAACTCTTCGGGAGCTGATTATTTCGCCTCCTGGAGAGGCAAACCGAGGTGACGCAAAAAGGCTTCTGCTTCTTTTTTGTTCTTGGCGCTCGTCACGATGGTGATGGCAAGACCGAAAATGTCTTTGGCATCCTCATCGGAAGTCTCGGGAAATACCGTGTGCTCTTTGAGCCCGATGGAAATGTTGCCCATTTCATCAATCGCCGAAAGCTTGATGCCGCGGAAGTCTTTGCCCCGCGGAAAGACGATGTGGATGAGCTTGTTCAGAAATGCCTGCTGCCGAGCACCTCGAAGTGTTACCTGATAGCCCACCGTGTCTCCCGCGCGGCTCTTGAAATTGGCAATCGCTTTCTTGGCGGCGCGCGGGGCTGCGGCCTGTCCGGTGATCCTTGAGAGTCTGTCTCGCACCAACTCAAGGCGCTTCTTGTCTTTGTTGGTCTTGCCGACGCCGGTCGAGACGACAATCTTCTGCACGCGCGGCGCTTGCATGACATTTTTATAGCCGAGCTCATTCTTCAGGGCCTCGAACGTTCTCATCTGTGGAGTTGCAGTAGCCATATTAATTCAGTTCCTGTCCGCTTTTAACGGCGACGCGCTGGCGCTCGCCATCCTTGCCGCGCACGATCTTGATACGTGTCGGCTTCCCTGTCTTTGGGTCGGCAAGCATTACATTGGACGCATGAATGGGCATCGGCTTGTCGACGATCTGGCCCTTGCGGTTCTGTGCGGATGGCTTGCGGTGGCGCTTCACAAGATTGATGCCGTCGAGGAGCACCTTGTTTTGGGACGTCAGGACCCGGACAATGGCACCGCTTTGACCCTTATTTTTCCCCGCTATTACCAGCACTTTATCTCCTTTTTTCAATTTCATACCCGGCTAGTACAATTTCGAATAATTCCTGCCGCAGTTTCAACTGCGAACACTTTGCAAAGCCCGTTAGTTAGTTTTTCTTTCATACGCTGGTGAATATTCATATAAGGCAATTCGAAATTGTCCTGCCGGGCATACATTTATACAATCTCCGGCGCGAGCGAGCCGATGCGCTGATATCCGCGCTCAACGACCTCACGCGGGATAGGACCGAAGACACGATTGGCTTTCGGCTCCCTGGGCTCTTTGCCCGATCCGGCGATAAGAACGACGGCATTTTCATCAAAACGCACGTATGAGCCGTCGGCCCGCCGAAAGGCTTTGGTCTGACGCACGACGACGGCGCGGTGCACTTCTTTCTTCTTCACCGATTTGCGTGGCTGCGCGGTCTGGATGGAGATGACGATCTCGTCGCCGATACCAGCGTAGCGGCGCTTCGAGCCGCCCAATATCTTGAAGACCCGGCCGATGATGCCGCCGGAATTGTCTGCAATTTTCACAAGGGTTCTGTCTTGGATCATAAAGAAAAAGCTTGTAGCCGTTAGCTTGTAGCTTGTAGCGAAGGGGAAATACGGGAGACGAGGATGAAGCGCTTGCGCTTGGAGATCGGACGGGTTTCGCGAATGACAACTTCCTCTCCGACTTGAGCGGTATTGCCCGGATCGTGCACGAGGAACTTCTGACTCTTGCGCATGTACTTTTTGTATTTCGGATGCTTCACATAGCGTTCCACCAGCACGCTTGCCGTGTCTTTCATCGCCGTCTTTACGACAACGCCATCGAACGTTTTACCAACATTTTGTTCAGTTTCGTCCATACTTATTGTGCGATACTACGCTTCCTGACTTCAGTGAGCAAGCGTGCGATATCTTTGCGCAATGTCCGCCCTTCGCGCACATTGCGCGAGCGGCTACCCTCTGCCCCAAATCGGAATACGCGCAATGCTTCGCGCTTGTCAGCGACGAGCTTCTGCAATTCCGCAATGTCTTGTTTTGAAAAATCATCCATAAATTTATTTAGAGTGATGCGGTGGTCGAACTAATCGCGCCCGACGACACGAGCCTTGAGCGGCAATTTTGTGCCAGCTTTGCGGAGTGCCTCGCGGGCCTGTTGCTCTGGTGCGCCATCGATCTCGAAGAGAATCCGGCCCGGACGCACTTCGAACACGTAACCCGCGACATCGCCCTTACCGCTTCCCATGCCCACTTCGGCAGCCTTTTGCGTGAACGGCCTGTCGGGAAAGATGCGTGTCCAGATCTTGGCGGATTTCCCGCCTGCGCGCGAAAGCGCGCGACGCGCGGCTTCAAGTTGATTGGACGTGACGCGTGCTTGTGTGAGCGCTTTCAATCCAAATTGGCCAAATGCGACCGTGATGCCCCGGGTCTCCGGCTTCACCAGACGCGCTCCGCGCCTGCGGCCCGTTTGCCATTTGCGGTATTTCGCTTTTTTCGGTGCCAACATAAAGAGTTAGGTTTTAGGGAATAGGTGCTAGGGAATAGTAAATTCAAATGCAATTACTTCTTTGCGTCTTTATCAAAGATGTCGCCGCGGTAGATCCAGACTTTGATGCCGATAACGCCATACGGGAGATACGCAGTCTCGCGCGCAAAATCGATATCGGCGCGCAGAGTCTGCAGAGGCACGCGACCGCGCTTGATCTCTTCGGTGCGGGACATCTCTGCTCCCCCGAGGCGGCCGGCGATGGCGATGCGCACCCCTTGGACATCACGATTCGCCATCACTTTCTCCACCGTCTGTTTCAGGACGCGGCGGAACGTCTGTCGCTTTTCCAATCCTTCGGCGACCATGTAGGCGACGACCGGTGATTGTGATTCCGGCGAGCGAACCTCTTCGATATCGAGCCGCACAGAGAGAGGGGAGGCTTTTCCTCCGAAGGAGGACCCGCCTCTGGCGGGCGGCACGGTGCGGATGACCTTCTCGATTTCCTTGGTGAGCTTGGTCGAGCCTTCCCCGCCACGACCGATGACAAGTCCCGGACGCGACGTCCTGATCAGACAGCGGATCGCCTTTTCGTTGCGCTCGATCTCGACAGAGGTAACGTAATTGCCCCGCAAGCGCTTCTTGAGGAAGCGGCGGATGGCGGCATCCACACAGACGTTCTCGCGATATTTCGCCGGTGATTTGGAGAACCAGCGCGATTTCCAGTCGCGGATGATGCCGAGGCGGTGGGCGTATGGATGTACGGTGTGGGTCATATAAATAGGTGCTAGGGACTAGGTGCTAGGGACTAGTTCTTTCTTTGATTTCTTCGAACTTCCTGTCTTGCGGTTGGACTTTTTGGAAGTTTTGACATTCGCTGCTTTCGGTGCGTGCTTACCCTTCGAAGCCTTGGCGGAGATAGGGCCGAGTTCGAGGAACACAATGCTCATCGTCTTCCTAATAGAGCCGGAGCGGCCACGGGCAAAGGGCCTGGCCCGGCGCATGATGGCGCCCTTGTTGACCGTAATCGTCTTTACAAAAAGATCTTCTGCCGTCGCTCCTACGCGGTTGGCGTTGGCAATGGCGCTGTCCAGAAGCTTGCCGATCGCGGGCGAGGATTTTTTGGGCAAGTAGAGCAATGCGGCGCGCGCAGCAACAACACTCTTGCCGCGAATGAGACTCGCAACAAGCCCCACCTTGCGCGGCGACTGATGATAGTTGGTAAGTGTGGCTTTCATACCCGGCTAGTACAATTTCGAATAATTCCCTGCGAGGTTTCAACAACGGCCGTAAGTAAAACCACTTTGGTTATTCCGTTTGATGTAGTTTCGTGAGTTTTCATAGTGAGCAATTCGAAATTGTCCTGCCGGGCATAGATTATTTCTTTGCGGCGGTCGTCGTGGTAGTCGCCTTGGCTGCTGTTGCCGCTGCGATTTCCGCGGCCTTGGCCGCCATCTCGGTCTCTTTCTGCATCTTTCCGCCGTGCTTGATGAATTTGGTCGTCGGTGAGAATTCACCCAACCGGTGCCCGACCATGTCTTCGGAGACATATACCTCTTCGAAGCTTTTGCCGTTGTGCACCGCAAACGTGTAGCCGACGAATTCCGGTGCGATCTGCGAGCTGCGCGCCCACGTCTTAATAGACCCCTGCGTGGCTTTACGCAGAGATACTTTCTTCATCAACTTCGCGTCCACGTAGGGACCTTTTTTGAGCGAGCGTGTCATATGAACTAGGTGCTAGGGACTAGGTTCTAGGTGTTAGTGAATACAAGTCAAAATTAAACCCGCCTTCGCGGGAGTCCGCATAATGTATAGGAAATGACTTGATAAGTCAAATCTTTTGCCTGTAGGTTTGGCTTAGAAAGTGGGACTATGCGCCTTGGGCGAGGATCGAGATCAACTCACCCACCTTTGATACGACCGCTTCGGGTGCGCGGGCCGCGTATGTTGGGCGACGAGCCTGCCAGTCAAACGTGTAGGCTTGATCAGCAAGTACCGCACCTCGTATTCGGCCGGCCGCTATGGGAACTTCAAAAACGTATCCTTTCACCTTTGAAGTAATCGGACAGCAGAATATAAAAGAAGTACGTTCGCTGAACTGTTTCGAGGAAAGAATGATGGCTGGCCTTCGCCCACCCTGCTCATGCCCTCTGCGCTGTGAAAATTGGATCCATATAATATCTCCACGATTTGGCACATAGCGTGGTGACCCTTCCTTCACCATATTTCCTTCCCAACGGGCTCGACTCCCCCCCACTGATAGTCGTGCCGATTCTCGGGAGTTATGCGAGCGACGAGTTCTTCGAGTGTCGGGCGCCTTTTTGCGTTCACCGGAGTGATAACGACCGTATTGCGGACGTTTCTGACGGTTACTTCTTTTCCTGGAACAAGTCCGGCATCTTCAACGACATTGTCGGGGATCCTGACTGCGAGACTATTCCCCCATTTTTGGACTTTTGTTGCCATTGATACATTGTATCTACAGGCGTATTCGTGTCAATACCGCAACGCCAGCACAATTTACTTCCTCTTCCCGACTTTGCGGCGGGAGACGATAAAGACGTTGGAATATTTCTTGGGCCGCCTCGTCTTTTGGCCCTTGCCTGAAGGTTTGCCCCACATGGTCTTCTGGCGGCGGGAACCACGACCTTGCTTGCCTTCGCCTCCGCCGTGCGGGTGATCCACCGGGTTCATTGCCGTACCGCGAACAGTCGGCCGACGCCCTAGCCATCGGCTACGGCCAGCTTTGCCGAGATTCACCAAGCGATGCTCTTCGTTGGACACTTCACCCACCGACGCCCACGCGGTCGAGATGACGCGGCGTATTTCTGTCGAGGGCATTTTGATGTGCGTGTAGCCCGCATCTTGTGCCACGACTTCGCAGTAATTCCCCGCGGAACGCGCGATGACAGCGCCCTCGCCCGGCTTCAATTCGATGTTGTATACGAATGTTCCCACTGGCATATTCCCCAGCGGCAATCGGTTGGCGAGCGTTACGGGAGCATTCTCGGAAACAAGAAATGTGTCACCCACTTTCACCTTCTGCGGCACGAGACAATAGCGCTTCTCCCCGTCGGCATATACGGCAAGTCCGATGAAGCCGGAGCGGAACGGGTCGTACTCGATGGAAGTGACCTTCGCGGGGATATTTTTCTTATTGAATTTGAAATCCACCTGCCGATACGTCTTCTTGTGCCCACCGCCCTGATGGCGCACCGTGATTCGGCCAAATGAGTTGCGCCCGCCGAAGCTGCGGCGACCTTTCATAAGGGATTTCTCCGGCTTGTGCCCCGAAAGAAGCTTGCGGTACTCAATGCTCGTGTGCTGACGCTGGGACTTCGATGTTGGTTTGTATGTTTTCATACCCGGCTAGTACAATTTCGAATAATTCCTGCTGCAGTTTCAACTGCGAATACTTTGCAATCTGATAGATAGATGTTTTCTGTCATACGCTGATGATTATTCATAAGAAGCAATTCGAAATTGTCCTGCCGGGCATATTTAGAACGTTATGGTCTCGCCTTTTTTAAGGTACACATAGGCCTTTTTGCCTCCGCCCCTCACGCCACTTTTACCCGTTCGTGCGTTGCGTTTCGTCTTCGTGGGAATGCTTACGACCGCTACGTGCCGCGGGGTCACCTTGTAGAGTGCCCGCACCGCCTGCATGACGTCGCGCTTCGTGGCACTTGGGGCAATGTCGAACGTATAGACGCCATCGGCTGAGTGCATGGTTGCCTTTTCCGTGATGCGGGTATGACGAAGGATGTGCGACAGGTCTCGCGTATTCGACTTCATCGAAACAGAAGCCGGAGCCGATTCGATTTTGTTTTTTTTCTTATTTCGTGAAAATAGTGCCATAGGAATAGTAGTTCGCCACTAGGGTTTAGCCACTGGCTTCCGAACGCGCTGCGCAATAATCGCCACTGCGGCTTCGGGATTTTCGATGATGAGATAGGAATTGCCGAGGACAGACACGGGGTTCAAATTGCGCACCGCAACACACGTGACGTTGCCGATATTGCGGAAACTCTTTTGTGCAGCTTCGGTCGGATCGGCAAGCGCTATGAGCGCGGCGTTCTTTCTTTTGGTGGCAAGTTTTGCAAAGCCCGATACTCCTCCGAGTATCGCGAGTACTTTTTGGGCGGCGGCGGTCTTCGGCCCATTCAATCCGAACGAATCAACAAAGATGATCTCGCTGTCTTTGAGCTTGCGCGAAAGCGCCATGAAAAGCCCTTTCGCGCGCATCTTTTTCGGGATCGCTTGCGAATAGTTTTTGTCCTTCCGGGGCCCGTGCGTAACGCCACCGCCTTTCCAAATCGGACTACGCGTAGAGCCATGGCGCGCGCGGCCAGTTCCTTTTTGGGCCCACGGCTTTTTGCCGCCGCCTCTCACTTCTCCGCGGTTTTTCACATGCGCGACCATCGAGCGCGCGTTGGCCTGCATCCCCGTCACCACCTGGTGCATGAGCGAATCATTCCACGCGACGCCGAAAATACTCTCGGGTAATTTCACCGAGCCCTGCTTTTTTCCTTGTGCGTTGTAAATTACTGATTCCATCCCATTAGAAACCCCGGCCTTTTTCGAGGCAGTGGTTCTTGTCTCTTTCTCTGTATGTTTTGTTTCGTTGTTCATATACGTTTGTTTCTAACGGGACAGGTACAAAATTAGCCTCTGATCTCGACGAGTGTACCGGGACGCCCTGGAATGGCACCCGAAATGACGAGTGTATTGGTGGCCACGTCTACTTGCAAGACCTTGAGATTTTTGACGGTGATCCTACTGCCCCCCATGCGGCCTGCCATGCGCATTCCCTTCACGACACGCCCGCCTGCGCGACCGCCGCCGCCAATAGAGCCCGGAGAGCGCTCTCGATTTTTCTGACCATGGCTTCTGGGGCCCCCGTGGAATCCGTGCCGCTTCACAACACCTTGAAATCCTTTGCCTTTTGAGATGGCGGAAACAGTGACCATGTCGCCGGGGACGAAAATTGACACGTCGATCGAGGCGCCTATCTCCGGGGCGACATCAAAGGATGATTCGCGGAGGTACGTGAACGGTTTACCACTTTGTGCTTTGTTGACGTGTTTCTCTTTTGCAGCGAGGAAACCCACCTGTACCCCGTCGTAACCGTCTGTTTCTTTTCCCTTTATCTGTGTCACGGTGAGAGGCCCTGCGCTCACAATGGTCGCAGCAGAAACAACGCCCTTCTCATCGAAGACCTGCGTCATCCGCCCTTTGGTGCCCAGCATGAATTTGTTAGCCATAAAATGAAAAACGCGCCCTGGTAGACGCGAGAAGCATCTTACCATTGGTCGGCCCAAGGCCGACGTAGCGTTGAGGCACTATAGCCGAACGGGTTAAAAAAGCAACTTGTTGTACGCGCCCTTCAAAGAGATCGCGCGATAGCTCCCGCGCGGCGGCGATGCTCTTCTATCATCAGCCCGATAAGGACGATGAGGAGAATGGAGCTGGCGGCAAGACCTATGGGAATCTTGAGATCCGATCCATCAAAGCCGAACGCTGTATTCATTGCACAGAGAATTGAGGGCACATTCCCGCAGGCAACGGCTGACCCGGAGTCCTCGGCAGGATCTGCCGACGGTGCGGGTCGCCACTGTATATCGTGCGAGGTCACGCCCTGCTTTTGTGCCTCCTGTAAGAGGACATCCACCATTTCCTCGATCTGTGCTTGCGAGAGGCTGCTCGTGCGCGGATCGCTCAACAATTCGGCGCGGATGGTCGCACGCAGATCGCCCGAGGACTCTTGTGCTTGCACCACGTGCGCAAGCGCGATCCACGCGAAGAGAAACATCACGATGACGATCGTGAGCGTCCGGATCGATGATGTATGTGTCATACGCAGACTATATCATTGAGAGAAGCTACTGTTCCTGAAAAATGGGGATGATGTTGACAGTCGTCGAGCGGCTAACGGGAGAGGATACAGACTCGGGAACCGGCTGACAGACAATTGTGTAGATAGTCTGCGCAGTAATAGGGCTTGATGTTTTAGTACCGCTCAGATTGTGAGTGCTACCGGCCGTGCCGCCCCACACACCGGTGGCATTATTCCCTGTGCCGTCGCTATTCGTGCCCCTAACAGTGCACGATCGGACGTTTTTGGCTTCCCATTCAACCTGCACAGTGCTCTCACGGTGAACCAGAGTCGGGTGCACGTTCCACGTCACGATCTCGGGCGCGGGCGGCGGATTGCATGAAGAGCTCGATCCGCTTTGCGTGCATCCGTATGCACAGGCAGAACAGCTGTTGTTTGGTTGACATTCCGGGGAGCTTCCGTATGTGCGGTGGCACAAGTTGTCAGCTTGGCAGTAGTAGACCGGTAATGGACATCCGGTTACCCTACACTCAAATTGGTGCGTCGTAGGGTTCCAGATCTTACTTTGGTTACCTGGACATTCGATGCAGCTGCCGCCTGCAACATATTGGCAACTAGCGCTTACGCCGTATTGCTTGTTGGTGCCGGCATCGCAGTAGGGTTTTTTGGTGCAGGAACCACCGCCATCACAGTCCCCGTCTGAAACGTACTGGCAGCTTGCGCTGACGCTGTAATGCGCGTTGGTATCGTCGTCGCAATAGGGGCTCTTGGAGCAGCTGCCACCGCCACACGCATTGTTGCAGTTCGAGGTAGCGTATGAACCGCTGGGACTCGCCACGCACTGATTGCCCGCGTTGCAGGAAAATCCTCCGCCACTGCCGCAGATGTTGTTGCAATTCGAGGATGTGTACGGACCGTTCGAGTCCAACGCACACTGGTTGTTCGTGTTGCAGGAGTATTTTTGGACGGGTGCACACGCGCCCCCGCAGCTTGAGGTGGTGTACGGACCGCTGGGATCAGCTATACACTGATTGTTCGTGTTGCAGGAGTATTTTTGGCCGACACACTGGGTGCCGTCCCACGTTTGGCCTGCGGGACATTGGATCGTGAGCTCTGCGGTGCATGACTCACCGTTGACGTTGTCTACGAGCTGATACGATTCGAGGTCTCCGCTTATTCCGCTGCCAACCGCAGGAACCTGCCATGTAGCGCCGGAGTGATACATCGTGCCCGGATGATCTGCGGTCCAATACAGGGTTGAGCTGCCGTCGGGCGGGATTGATGCCGGTTCAAAGTACATTTCACATGAGTTGCTACCGCCGCCGCACGCATTGTCGCAACTCGAGCTGGTGTATGAACCGCTGGAATCAGCTACACACTGATTGCTCGCGTTGCAGGAGTATTTTGGGACGACGGAACCACACGCATTGTCGCAACTCGAGCTGGTGTACGGACCGCTGGAATCAGCTATACACTGATTGTTCGTGTTGCAGGAGTATTTTTGGGGGTCGGGAACGCATTGGCCGTCTTCTGTGTGATACCCGCTCGGTACCGAAGTTTGTGTGCCCGCGATATTGGGGCAGTAGTCGATAGGAGGCGAGTCCACCGCGACCGTCGTGCTGCACGAAAAGGAGAGAACTTGTCCGGTCCTGCTCTGATAATGCTGCCGGGTGCCGGTGTATACGTATTGCGTCGTCTGCGCGGGCGTTACCGGAATGGAACCGACCGATGAGACGGCACCGACGCCCTGAGAGATGCTTCCGCTCAAATACGTAAAGTCTGTCTTGCCGGCATCCCAATGCAGCGTGGCGGTGGTGCCCTCTGCGATGATGCCCGGTGGAGTATCGGAAAGAAAACATTCATTGAACCCGGGCTCGTCACATTCACTCGGCGTCTCATGCGGACTTGAGGGACATGATGCGGGCACGATCGAAAGACCCTGTGCGGAATCGTCAGCAAAACGTACTTCAGAAGATACGAATGCGCCGTCCGACTGTATCGTGCCGAGCAGAAGCACAAGCACGGCAATGCCGAACAAAATATTCCCGCGCGCAGAAAGTCGTGCTGTCTTCATAGACATGTTCATTCTACCGCATCTTTTGCTGAAGCGGCCCGGAGCATGTGCATATTCTTCAATATCGAACCCCGCAGAGCAGTGATGCCTTCATGCGCGATATTCGGATCATTGCCCGGGTACGCCCGCAACCAATCTTCCACACCGACGGTATCGATGAACTGCGCGGCCTTGCTCGCACTTTCCAGTGCTCCGGCAGTATCGCCCATCTCGAAAGCGGCAATTGCATTGCTGTTTAAGACCCATACATTATTCGGAAAATATTCGAGTGCTTTTTCCGTAATGAGGCGTGCTTCTTTGGCGCGGCCCGCTTTCAGAAGGACCCACGCGTAGTCGTTCATCGCCGCCCAATTGGTCGGGTGAAATTTCAGGAATTTCTCAAAAGAGAGTGCCGCCTCATCGTAGCGCTCCATAAAGCCTAAGATGAGTCCCCGTATGTAGTAGCTGTTTGGCATCGAATCACCATGAAGCACGATCTGTAGCTTGATAAGCGCGAGCGCCCGTTCGAAATCGCCGCGCAAAAAAGCGATACGCGCGAGCTCGTGATATGGATACCCTACATCCAGGTTGCGTTTCGCCGCTTCCAGGTAGAAGAATTCCGCGCGATCGATATCGTATTCGCGCGCATCGAGTGCGCTGAAATGTTTCAGGGCGTATGCGTATGCCCGCTCGGGAGAATCGTCGAAGAAAAAGGCTACATCCTCATACGGGTAGAAATCGGTCGCGGTCGATACGATAAGTATCACAGCGTAAGCGCCCAGAATGTAGGGCGCAAGACGGCGCGCGAAAGAGAGCATGGTCCTTAGCTTGAGGTCGATCTCCGTACAAAATCCTCTTCAGTCCATCCAAGAGAACGGAGCATGCTTTTGAAATCAGGATCGAGACCCGCCACCTGAATGATCAGCGACTTCGAACCAAGCAAGTTGGCGCGCTCATTCTTGAAATATGTCATGACCGGAGTATTTTCGTACACAGTGCCCGTATACAATGGCGCAAGCAGAGTTTGTATTTCCTTTTGACGCTCCTTTCCATATTTTTTCTGCAATGCGGACGAATAATAAAAGCGTGCATATCCATCGGAGCCAGGCTTTCCATACTGTACGTAGGCATCTAAGGCTCGCCTGAACGCGTCTTCCGTAGTGCCAAAGGACGTATTTCCCACTCTCTCTTGTTTAGATATTATTTGAGCACGCAACAGAAATATGCGCGGAATATCGACGAAATAGTTGTCATGCTGCTGTGCGATGCGCGCGATATCGCGATCAGCTTTTTCCATGCGCTCGTGAATGATTGCCGTAGATCTTTCTATTTCCGCTTTGTCCGGTGTTTGCTGTTTTAAGAGGCGTTCTATGTGACTTGCGTGCCATTGCGCGATACGTAATTCCGCGAACGCGATGGGATAGAGCGATGCTGCGTATTCGGCGAGCCGTCGGTAGGAGGTGAGATCATTACTTTTTTTGTATTTCGCGTATTTCTCATCGCTGAATATTGCTTTGGTGATCTCGGGATCGGATGTCGAGTAGAACAGATCCGCCATATTGAATACCGCATATGCTCGCGTGATCCTGGAATAGCGAACGTCCGCCGCAACTTCCTTTAGAAGTGAGATCTTGTGCGCGTAGGTACCGGGATCGACAAGCGCCAGACGCAGTTTGATGCGGCCTTCGTCCTCAATATCCGTGAACCCTTCTAGGGCTTTTTGATAGAGTGCCGCGGCTTCGCTCCTGTTCCCCGCTACGCGCAACTCTTCAGCCTGCGCGAACGCACTATTATTGCCGATGAAGTCCTCGTACGAAGTGCCGGCTTTGGGAGCGGCGTCTTGCCACCACCATAGAGCAGCTGCAACTGCGACCACGGCGAGAGCGCCTACTGATAGGAGTAGGCGAGTATTCTTCGGACTCGAGGTATTCGGCTCCATATATTGCTCGAAAGATCAGCCGTCGTCGTCATCGTCATCGTCGTCATCGTCGTCATCGTCGTCATCGTCGTCGCCATCATCGTCGTCGCCATCATCGTCACTGTCGCCGCAATCGTCATCGCCGCCGCCGCCGCCGTCGCTATCGTCGTCGTCGCTATCGTCGTCGTCGCTATCAACTATCGGCGGCGCTTCGGCATGCGCTATCTGAAAGCCCGTCTGAAGTTCAACGTGCTGTCCGTCAGAAACGTGGCCCGTACTGCGCCCGCCGATGAAAAGAGATATGATGAACGCCCCGACCGCGACTGCGGCGTATAGTCCTATCTTTACGACAATCTTGACCAACGATTGCATCTCGCAAGTATAGCAACATCGGCGGACTCGACTATGCCTTCGGTGTGGATACCGTCACGGAGCATCGCGCGCACTGACATACGCCGCGATGATACGGATACAGATATATACGACGACACTTATCCATAGGATCCACCAGAAAACGACGATAATGTCGGCATACGGCTCGATCAGTAGTTGCAACGGCGTGAGCTCCGCGACGGAATTGCCCCGTATGCATTGGAGTGCCAGAATATTCTTTTCATCCATACACGCGCATATCAATGGTACAGATTCTTTACCGGATATCCGACGATCTGAGGTCTATCCTCAGGCAATTTGATCCACGCATTGTGCCGTAATGCGTGATATTCCAGCGCGCACGCGTCTTTTTCATCGACAATACGGTAGAACGGCCCGCCGTTTATCGAATGGTCGTATTCCCATTTGATACGCGCGATTGCGGGAGCTCGATCGCATGCCTGTCGCAGAGTGAACCATTCCCGGTACGGATCGCACCGTTTCCTCGCGCTCCATGACTCTTCTCTTGAGCTCTCCGTTTGCCCGTCAATCGTATACACCGTCACCGAAGAAATGCACTGATGGTTGGCTTCGAACATATAGAGTCCGTACTTATTACCCTCTAGAGTCATTTTCTGATCGCCGCGTATGATGATGATGGGTATCAGCTGGACCGCAGCGAGCAGCAGTAAAAATATCCAGCCGACCACTGCCTTGCGTCCCCTGGGAAGCGGGATCGTTCGATTGAACACCCCGAAAAGAATGATGAGCATCGGCAGTGACGTCACAAGGTAGCGATATTCGACTAGGATGCCCGAGTACATATGGAACAGAAGGAAATAGAAGAATGCGATGCGCTGCAGAACGGGTCGCGTGCTCAAAAGCATGACGGAACCGACCATCTGCATGAATATCACAAGATTCGTGACGAACGGCGCGAGCGTATTACCGAACAAGGGGAGCCCCGTCTCGAGCGACGTGAAGTACGTGCCGAGTACCCATCCTTCGTGGATCTTTATCGTCGATGCCAGGAAATAGAGCGTCACGAACAAGGCGCGGAGGAAGAACATTTTATGCGGCAGGAAGAGCACGGCGACGAGAAACACGACATCGTAGTAATCGTAATTCCCCCACATGGTCGCATAGGTGAGCCCGAACATAACGACGACTTTCCAGAGCCAGAGGGCAAGCATGCCCACATGCGCGTATACCCATTGCTTGCGGTACATGAAGTACGCGACAAGGAGCATGACGACGAAGAGGACGACGTAGAACGTTGTCTGCGAATAGCCGTCCGGCAGCCGCGTCAGAAAGTAGAATCGGCCGCAATCCTGAAAATAGGGCCAGCATGCGTAGGAATTCTCGACGTATGCCGAGACGGTAATGGCGCCGGAGCCGACCCATTTCTCGAACGTGACAAAAAAAGTGAAGAGCAACGCCCCAAAAACCCACTGGAGCGGCACGCTCTCTTCTATTTCTTGTATCGAAAAAGCGCGTCGATACGCAGCGAGGAATTTTTGTTCCCATTTGCTCAAAGACAATGCATCGTGCAGCATTAGTCTTGATACTATCACGTGGAGAATGCAGCAGATCACGCTTCATCCCGGAGAGCTTTATAGTATAGTCATGGACATGCATGCACTGTCAGAAGCGCGTATAGGTCGAATAAAAAAGGCTGTGGTGAGCGGCGCGTATGTCAAAGCTGAGGATGAGATCATCGTCTCGAGATCGCGCAAGCGAAAGAAAAAGAAAGGGTGGCTTCTCGACTTCCGCCGCATACTGCTTACGCCCCACGTCCTCGACGACATCGGCGACGCTTTCTGGGATGAATTCGACACACACTATCCGTTTCAGATCGGCGGCATAGAGACCGCGGCCATCCCCTTGGTGACCGCGCTCACGATGCATGGGCATGGGAAACGTAGCAAAAAAGATGTCAATGGATTTTTTATACGGAAGTCGCGCAAGAAAGACGGACTCATGCGAATGATTGAAGGAGTGCTGAGGAGAGACCGTGAGATCGTCCTGGTGGACGATCTCATCAACAGCGGCAAAAGCTTTATTAGGCAAGTGGAGGTATTGGAAGGTCTCGGACACAAGATCTCTGCCGTGTGGACGATCGTGCGATTCCGCGACGCAGATTATTATTCGTACTTTCACGATAAAGGTATCCGAGTGATCTCCCTTTTTACGCTCGACGATTTCAATGACGAGCTCGGGACTGAGAATTTGGAGAAAAAAGAAAGAGAAGTTCTCGCGCAACCGTACCGCGTGCTCTGGAAATTTCAAAGCAAAGACCCGAGCTACCAGTACGTCGTTCCGAAATCCGATCCCGCTATCGATGATGAGCGGCTCTACGTCGGTTCTGACAATGGGACCCTCTGGGCCCTCGAGCAGAGAAGCGGAGAGGTCGCGTGGTCGTACAAGATCGGCATGCACACAAAAGGAAAGGGTATTTTTTCGTCCCCGGCTCTTTTCGACGGGACGGTGTATTTCGGCGGATACGACGGCAATTTCTATGCGCTCGACGCGGCGACCGGAAAGAAACGCTGGATCTACTTTGAAGCGGACTGGATAGGCTCTTCGCCGGCCGTCGCGCGCGACCTCGGTATCGTATTCGTCGGTCTCGAATTCGGCCTCTGGAGAAAACGCGGCGGTCTCGCGGCAATCGACGCAAAGAGCGGCAAGAAAATATGGAGCATGTCGGATATGCCGTGCTATACGCACTCTTCGCCATGCTACATCGAAGAGTGCGGGCAAGTGGTCGTCGGCTCCAACGACGGCTGCGCATACCTCTTCGACGCTAGAACCGGTGTGCTTGCATGGAAGTTCGAGCCTCATGCGATTACAGAGAAGGAACGAGGCGTCGGCTTTAGTCGCTTCGATATCAAAGAATCATTCGCGTATGACGCGAAACGAGACCTCGTCATATTTGGGAATCGAAAGGGCGAACTTTTCTTCGTGAATAGAAAGGTGGGTACGGAGCGGGCTCGCTTTAAAGCAGAATTCGGATTTTATTCGACGCCGGTCATCTATGGCGATACGGTCCTCGCCGCATCGCTCGACAAGAATCTATATTGTATCGGTCTCGAGACATTCGAAGAGAAATGGCGATGGAATGCAGGCGCGCGGATATTTGCGACACCCGTAGTTATTGGTGGCTCTATTTACCAAGGAGCGAACACTGGCCGGCTTATGGAGCTCGACCCTGAAACCGGAGATGAGATCTCGTTCCTCACCCTCTCCGAGCGTATTACCAACAAGGCTGTCTACAATCCGGTGACCAAGCGATTTTTTGTGCCGACCTTTGCCAACGAAATCTACTGCCTCAAGAAAACACCATAAAAAAACCGACCGGGTTTGCCCGGCCGGCACTGACGTCACACAACGCTCGGCGGCGGTCAGCCGCGGCAATATTTCTGGCAAACCGACAGACTCCGCCTCGGTGGCCCCTTCTGGCAGCACGGCACACACGCACTGTAAGCGAGGCGGTAGCAGCTCTGCCCAGGGTCTCTTCTTTGCCCGGTTGTCCGTGGACCCTGCCCTTGTCCGACAGCGCCACTTTGCGTGCACGCGCGGATCAGCTGTTTTCGCTGTCCGCTGGATTTGGAGAGGCTGCCCTTGGGGTGGGCTGCCGCCACTTCGCGGCGGCATTCGGCTTGCGTCTTTGCCTCAACGGCGGTCGGCTGGGCGGAAAAGGCAGCGATTCCGATGCCGACGATCGCGAGGGTGCCGATTATCAAGCGTTTCATGCAAATCCTCCATTTCATTGGAGACTCCGAGAGCAGGCAGACCCCACTCCCGTGCCTATTCACATCATACGGAGGTTCTGATGAGAAGTCAATGACGTACGGTATCAAATTGAGATTATCTAATGCGTGACGCTGCATGCATCCGCGGCTTTATATGGGCCACCCGAATCTCGTGCGCAGGAATTCCTTGAACTTTGGATCCACGTCGGCGACACGCAATGTCCCGCGATTGTTCAATTCGGGGTCGTCTTTCGCGTTTTTGAAGAACGTGAGAATGTTGGAGCCCTCATATTCAGATGAAGCATAGAAGCGACTCGCAAGCGTTACGATGTCTTCTTTGCGTTCCTCAGGCGCAGTATGCGCGAGGAATATCGCATAATGAAAGACAACGAAGCCTGAGAGATCCTTGTTGTCCGCCGCGGCGCTCAATGCCTCCTCGTACAAAATCTCGGTATCACCTATAAAATCGTAGCCAGCTCTAATAAGTGTCCCCGCGAGTTCGGCCTTGCGCAGCAGGATGGATGGTATGTCGCGTTCGTATCTGTCGGGGTGCGAGCGAAGTTCCGTTTCGGCGCGCGCGATGCTTTCCCGGATCTTATCGAGATACTGATCGGTAAGAGTCTCTCTGCGTTCCCTATCCCTATTTGGACTCCTATTGAGCGAAAGTATCTCTTCGGCATACATCTGCGCTGTTCGAAACTCAGATACGGGGAGCGGATAGAGGGATGCGGCGTATTCGAATATCAGATTATAGGCATCGCGCTCATCGGCTGCACGCAGGAACATGCTTCGATATGGCTCTGCAAAAGAGATCACGCGCGTGATCTCGGGATCCCTCGTTTTGTGATAGTGATGTGCTATCTCTTCGATCGCATTCGCGCGGTCGCGCGCCGTGTTCTTGCGGTCATCAGCGAGCTCTTTTAGAAGCATCGTTCCTCCTTTTGTCTTGCCACTTTTGAGGAGGTCCCTGGCAGTCTGGAATTCGACGTCGAATTTTTTTGCTTGCGTGAGCGCACTTTTCTTCTGCTGGAAAAATACCGCTGAAGCGACCAAGCCAACGAATACCACACTGACAATCAAGATCGTTAGGAGGAGCTTTCGCATAAGGCGGTTACATCATTTTCACATCGATCGAGACTCCTGAAGGAAGGTCAATGTTGGTGAGTGCTTCAATGGCTTTTGGTTCGGGATTCAAAATATCTATCATGCGTTTGCTTGCCCAAGCACCTCTTTGAGTGCTGGAATATCCTCTCGAACTGTATCCCAGATAATATCAAGATCCATGTCGTAGTAGTCGTGGATCACACGGTCACGGAAACCGGCAATTTCTTTCCAGGGCAGCTTAAATGACGCTTTCGTCGTCTCGAATAGTTTCTTCGCCATCTCACCGATCAACATGAGTTGCAACATGACAGCACTCTGAGTTTTCTCGTCTCTTGCGAAAGAGTTGACATCGGTGCCCGCGGTAAATTGCTCTATCTTCCTGATGGCATCTCGCATATACGCGAGATAGGCATCGTCACGATTCATAGATCGTTTTCAGATCTGCCTCGATGTACGGCTTTATGTATTTATTGACACTCTTCTCCGTAATCACATCAACATCGCGCTGCAACGTCTTCTCGATTTGCTCCACAAACTGCATATATGCGATCATTCCCATTGGCTTTCCGAGTTTCACCAGTATGTCGATGTCGCTGTCATCGCGAGCATCGCCGCGGGCATGCGAGCCGAACACGCTTGCACGCTTGATACCGTAGGAGCGTAGTATAGGCGTTATTTTTTTTTGTATGTCCGCTACATGCATGTCTCGTACTATACCATTTCACACCTCTTTATAGAAAAGTCAACCGAGCAGAGCTACGGTAAGTGCCTGTGCTTCGCCACAAACCGATAGAAAGCGACCGCGAGGGAGTGGACGCCGGGCAGTCGTAATACGGGCGCGAACCACTTCCAACCGCGACTTCGAGCAAGCAATTCGATCACGGCATCCGCTCCCTTGTGTACCGAGCCGTCCGAATCGACCAGATGTATCTCTTTCATCAAATGCTCGTGCGAAAAGCCGCTCTCGGTGTCGTTCGCGACACCGTGAAGTTGGACCCCGCTCATTTTTTGTGCGCGCTCCGCCGCGACGCTACATACCTTACACGTATCGTCGAAATACAATTTGCTCTGCCGGCTATCCATGCCGGTATTATAGCCCGTTACTCATGTCGATAATCACAATGCGGATTATCGATGTGAATTTAAGAATCCCATTGGAGGCGAGATTTATCTGCGCAGAGCATTTTGGAAATGCTCTGCGTGACTCCCACGATTCCATTGGATGGAATCGTGGGAGTCACATCATCTTTACATCGATACTCACTCCTGACGGGAGGTCGATGTTGGTGAGCGCTTCAATTACCTTCGGTTCGGGATTCAAAATATCTATCATGCGTTTGTGGATGCGCATTTCAAATTGCTCGCGGGAGTCTTTGTCGATAAATGCGGCGCGATTGACCGTGTACTTTTTGATATCGATAGGAAGCGGGACGGGGCCGACGACGGTCGCATTGTAGCGGGCAGCCGTGTCGATGATCTGCTTGACCGACTTGTCGAGAATGCCATGCTCATAGGCACGGACCTTGATGCGCAGACGGTTTGGTCCGGCAACTTTTTTTCCTCCGGAGGAGGACCGGCCTCCGGCGGGCGTGCGAGGAGCAGCTTGCGGTGAGCGTACTTGCCCTGCCGTGCCCGTCGAAGCCTTTGGCGAAGACTGGGAGCGTGTCGAAGGAGTCGAACCCGGAGCAGCAGAAGAGCCATCTGCCGGCTTGGCAGTTTTTCCTCCGGAGGAGGATCCGCCTTTGGCGGAGGCGCGCGGCCCCGCCGTGGCGGGGCGCGGCTTGCGCACCTTTTTTCCTCCCAAGGAGGATCCGCCTTGGGCGGAGACCGACTTTGCTTCTGCTGTCATAGAACCCGCAGAGTATGCACTACCGCGGGCAATAACGCAATATCTTGTATGACCGCAGGTGGTTTTGCACTCCGCTGGTAATTTCTCGTACTGTATCAGGTATTGCACGGGCGACAATCGGTTGCCGAATGCGTGGTGGACCCGTTTGGTGTTGTAGA
>Ga0209542_10000940_pt1 | contig 69462 bp, 59 predicted proteins | sample RifCSPhighO2_01_FD_184028 | JGI IMG/M metagenome (GOLD analysis project Ga0209542, IMG submission 184028) | Soil microbial communities from Rifle, Colorado - Rifle CSP2_plank highO2_0.1 (SPAdes) (version 2) | ecosystem: Environmental > Terrestrial > Deep subsurface > Rock core/Sediment ...
AACGCATTTCGCCGCCTGCGGCGGCGAGGAATTCCCCCCGCGAAAATTCGGAAAGGCGGCGGAGCCGCACCGCTGACAATTTCAAGTTTTTCTTTGGCGGCATTAGCTCTTTAAAAAATTAATAACGGACAAGAAATGCCCACCAAGATTTCTTCATTTGCTCTATGTTGCCGTTCACCGCGTTAATCTTCAATTCAACTTTCACCGACACGGGAATGAAGAAGAGAAATTTTGCGTTACGATATCCTCGTGCTGTGTACTGTTGCTCATCTGCACTCAACTCAATATCATCTACCGCATTTAGTTGTTTCTGCTCAACTAGCATTGCAGATATTTCAGAGGAACTCTTGATGGTGAGAACAACGTTTTCCTTAACAGGTGGGATAATCGGTTTTTCCGGTGGTTGTGATTTCTGTGACGTTTCAATGTAATCACCTTCGTCCGTAATAGTCAGTACATTGGCACTCTTGATAAAACTACCTCGGGCTTGTAAGTAATCACCGATTAAAACTGAACCCGCATGGAAACTCAATCTTATTTTCTTCCTCTCTTGGTCGCCCACGGGCGAGGGAGGATAAGCGGTGTATGTTACATCTATGATTGAACCAGTATCAGTTTTTATCTTGTAGACGAATTTTCTTGGTGCATCAAACAGTCCTTGAGGAGTTGTGTCGCCACCACTAACAACATAACCAGAAATAGTCAGTTTTACTGGTTGTGGTTGAGTTGTTACCCCGAGAGTGTATGAATCAAACGATGACCCCCAGAAAGATCGAACAATACCATCTATCTTCTGATTAACAGAAAAAGTGTCACCAGATTTTACCTTGTCCTTGTTGATAAAAACTTTCTGCACTTTACCGACAAGATACATATTTTGGCAAGTGTTGAAACTGGTATCACCGCTAACATGAGAAACAGAATTTATACTTACATCAAAAAAATATCGTGCCGGATGATAAAGTTCCATATCAGTCGGACATCCATAAGGTTCTTTGATACACGCCTCGTCATAGGCGTCCTTAAACTCAACGGATTTTATTACACCGCTAATCTGACACACAGGGGCTGGAGCTGGCGGAGAAGCAAAAACAGGTACAGCACCAAAAATTATTGCAACAAAATAGACAATAAGAAACCATTTTCTATGTTCTGTAAAAATTTGGTTCATAGTGATAATCATTACAAATTAATTTTCGACTTTATGATTAAAAAAATTTCTTCCCCCAAAATTAAAATATGGTTCGAGCCGATGTTTTTCTCCGGGTTCTTTTGCGGTTTTCAGCGGTGCGGCTCCCCGATACCATCCGCCTTCGGCGGAGCTACGGGGCAGGCCGCCGCCTTTCCGAATTTTCGCGGGGGGATTTCCTCGCCGCCTGCGGCGGCGAAAGCGGTTCGGACTAATTCAAGAATACTGCACCACGTAGGAAATTGCAAGTTTGAAAGGTTCGCCTCGCTTCGCTCGGCGACTAATTCGTATTCAATTTTGGGGGTAAAAACGAATTCACGATTTCGCATTTTGGGGGAAGAAAATTTTTTAATCATGAATCAAATAAAACTATGAAATACATACTTTACGCAAGGAAATCTACCGAAGAAGATGACCGACAAGTGCTTTCGATTGAAGCGCAGTTCGTAGAACTGCAAGAGTATGCCGCCAAAGAAAAACTTGAAATTGTCGCCTCGTTTTGCGAGGCGAAAACCGCAAAAGAACCCGGACGAATTAAATTCGCAGAAATGTTGGCAATTCTTGAATCCGGAAAAGCAGACGGGATAATTTCTTGGCATCCCGATAGATTAGCAAGAAATAGCGTGGATGGCGGAAAGATTATTCATTTTGTAGATCGCGGCTTGATTCGTTCCCTCAAATTTCCTACCTTTTGGTTTGAACCGACACCACAAGGTTTGTTCATGCTCAATATTGCTTTCGGCCAATCCAAATATTTTGTAGATAATTTGCGAGAGAATGTAAAAAGAGGTTTGCGGCAAAAAATACGCAATGGTGTTTGGCCAAGTTGGGCTCCGGTTGGCTACTCAAACAATCCCAAAACTAGAGGGATTGATGTTGATAGCGAAAAAGCTCCGAAAGTTCGTAAGATTTTTGAAATGTATGCCACCGGAGAATACCCACTTAATTCTCTCGCAAATTGGTGTGAGAAAAAGAAACTACTCACCAATGCCGGAAACAAAATATCAATGAGCAATGTTCAGCATATCTTACAAAATCCTTTTTATGTTGGTTTGATGAGATATAAAGGAGAAATTTTTGAGGGAAAACACGAGCCGTTAATCTCAAAGAAACTTTTTGATAAATGTCAGGAAGTTATGACGAAACGCGGGAAAGTACGTCCCGATAGAAAACATAGTTTTGCTTTTCTTGGCTTAATGAAATGCGCCTCGTGTGGTTGTTCAATCACCGCACAATACGCTAAAGGCAACGGTGGTATTTACACTTACTATCGTTGCACAAAGAAACGAGGCGTGTGCCAAGAAAAGTATCTCGGAGAAAATCAGTTAATCTTACAAATCAAAAGTTTTCTTCAAAAAGTTTCTTTGTCGAGCCAAGACACCAAGAAAGTTTTGGCGGCGTTGGACATGGAAGAAAAACAGGCAAAGGAACAAGCCAAAGGTGAAGTGATAAATCTAAAAAATCAATTATCACAAGTTGAAACGAAGCTCCAAAAATTGCTTGACGCATATCTTGACGACGCGCTTACACAAAAAGAATACGCCGCCAAAAAAGACATTCTCATTGCCCAAAAGATCGCGCTTTCCGAAAAAATCACCGACTTTGAGCAAAAAGGATTGTCTTGGCTCGAACCAGCTCGTGAGTTCGTAAAATCCTTAAATCAAGCCGCGAATCTAGTTCAGACAGATAATCTTTCCGAATTGCCAACATTTCTGAAAAACATCGGCTCGAACCATATTTTGCGAAATCGTGAATTCGTTTTTACCCCCAAAATTGAATACGAATTAGTCGCCGAGCGAAGCGAGGCGAACCCTTCAAACTTGCAATTTCCTACGTGGTGCGCCCTGCAGGAGTCGAACCTGCGACCATCTGCTTAAAAGGCAGTTGCTCTACCGACTGAGCTAAGGGCGCGCGATAATGAAATATACTTTAACGGAAAATTTAAAAAAATTCAACCCCACACCACCCCCTTTTATTAATCGCCGATAATATTATTTTGTCCAAAAGCTCGGGGAACGATATGCCGACGGCCGCCGCCGCTTGAGGATACAGGCTTGTTTCGGTCATGCCCGGGATGGTGTTTGTCTCAAGTATTAAAATATTTTCACCGGAAACTATCATATCGGCGCGGGACATTCCGGAGCAACCGAGAATTTTATGCGCTTTCAGCGCGTTCTTTTGGATTTTCTTGATTATATCTTGAGCCAAGCGCGGCGGGGTGATTTCTTCCGTCGCGCCCGGAGTGTATTTCGCGCGATAGTCAAAAAATGCCGATCCTTTTGGTATGATTTGCGTCGGCGGTAGAGCGATCGACTCCTTTCCCAGGCTTTCGTCCAGTATGGCGCAAGTCACTTCAGTGCCGGAAATGTATTTTTGCGCGAGAACGATGTCGCCGTAAGAAAAAGCCGATTGTACGGCGTTTTCCAAGTCCTCAATTTTTTTGACGATGGCTATGCCGACGCTGGATCCGCAATTTGACGGCTTGATAACGCATGGCAGCGAAACTTTCTCTTTGATCTCGGCTGTTATTTCAGATTTATTCTTTGCCCATTCTTTCTTTGAAAAACTGATATATTCAGGAACTTTTAATCCGTGAAAAGCAAAGATTTCGTTTGATTTTAGCTTGTCCATAGCCAGCGCGCTCGCTAAAATTCCCGAGCCGGTGTAAGGAACGCACGCCGACTCCAAAAATCCCTGCACCGTGCCATCTTCCCCATACGCGCCGTGCATAGCGATGAAAACAACATCCGTTTCCGGCGGCAATGTCCACTGGCCGTCTTTCGGCACGACAACCGGAATCGGATTGTATTTTTCTTTATCAAGCGCCGACAGAATCACCTTCCCGGTCGCCAGAGACACGTCGTGTTCCGCGGAAGGTCCACCCATCAAAACAACTAAGTTTAGTTTTTTATCGCTCATAAAAATGATCTGGTGTTTAGAGAGCTTTGAATTGGTGGACTTAATGCGAACCTAGTGGAACCGGGTTCTGAAGGAATTGCCCGCCCCGTTAGAAATTTTCAATACAGATTGTTTATCTTCAAATGAAGCCGGAAAGTGAATTCGCTTACTAATCACACTCCATTTTCGGCTGAATTTCTAACTTCGTGAAGTCCTTATCTTCTTTACGCCAGAGCTCCCGTAGCGGCACCCGCTTAATTTTCTGAATAGAATCGCTCATTATTGCCACGATAGCACTTATAGCGGAAAAAATCTACCGACGCCGCCCCTTCTTTCTCATTGGGGATAACTATGTTGACAGATAGTACTACATAGAATATACTTCCTAATATGGGAACATCTTTAAAGGTAATAGTGCCAATCGACATAGAACATGATAATCAACGGCAAACCAAAATTAGAGGATTTCAAGTTGAAGCACCCGGATGCGTGTTCCCATGTCGACTCATGGTTTGCTGAAACAAAAGAGGCAAAATGGCAAACTCCGCAGGATGTAAAGCGTCGGTACCCGAAAGCAAGCATTCTGAAGGAAAATTATGTCGTCTTTGATTTAAGGGGTAATAGATACAGGTTGAAGGCGCGAATTGATTACAAAAATGGGGTCATTTTAATAACAAATATCGGAACGCATCAAGAGTATATGAAGTGGTAGTAATTTAAATATAAAAAACCATGAACAAAATTAAAGTAATAAAAACTGAAAAGGATTACAAAGAAGCTCTGGCTATGATTGAAGAGCTCATGAATCGCGCTCCCGAGCCGGGCTCCGAAGATTCGGATAAATTGAACCTCTTAGCGACGCTTGTTGAAGATTATGAATCAAATATTTATCCGGAATCTCTACCCGATCCAGTTGATGCTATCTTATTCCGTATGGAACAGGCGAATTTAAAACCCGCTGATTTAGTGCCCTTTATTGGTAGCAGAAGTAAAGTATCGGAAGTTTTATCTCGCAAACGCACTTTAACGATTTCAATGATACGATCTTTGGAAGCTGGCTTGGGTATTCCCTCAAAAGTTTTGCTCAAGGAACCAGATGAGTTTAGAAATACAGATAATATTGTCTGGGATCGTTTTCCATTAAAGCAAATGGAAAAAAGAGGGTATTTTGGCGGCAAGATATCTAAAATATCTGATATAAAAACTTTAATGGAGAAGTTCTTTCACCCGATTGGTACTCCAGCAAATATTTTTGGCATGCTCCGCAAAACCAATTATAGATCGACGCGCCCAATGGACAAACATGCCCTTGTTGCATGGTCAGCTGCTATTGTTAAAAAAGCAAAGAAAATAAAATATGCATCCTCATTCAAATCTGGAGCTGTTGATTTAGCATTTATGCAAGAGGTGGCGCATCTTAGTGTTAAAGAAAACGGGCCAATTTTAGCACAGGATTTTTTGAAAAAGCATGGCATTGCTTTTATAGTAGAACCTCACTTTCCTCAAACATACCTTGATGGCGCAACAATTATGATTGATAAAAAGCATCCCATTATTGGGCTAACTATCAGATACGATCGCCTTGATAATTTTTGGTTTAATCTTATGCATGAACTAGCGCATGTGTCGTTGCATTACAATCAAAATGTTAATTTTTTCTACGATGATTTAGATAATCCGGATACCAGCAACAAAAAAGAGGTTGAAGCCGATAATCTAGCCGGAGAAGCTCTTGTGCCAGAAAGCAAGTGGGAGGTTAGTCCGGCCCGCCTTATTCCATCTTCAATGGCAGCAAATAGCTTAGCGAAAGAACTCGGGGTGCATATTGCTATTGTCGCGGGAAAAATGAGACATGAAGGAGATAAATATGTTTATTTAAACAAGATTATAAATCAAGCAAAGGTTAGAAGATATTTTCCTAATGAAAAGTGGAATAAATAATATGTTTAAATCGAAATATTATGTGCCAATTTTGAAATGGAAGCGTGCCGAGCAAGGCGCGCTAAAGGCGTTGGAAGCAAAACACAAAAAACTGATTACGCCGGTGATCCAATTGATAATGCCAAAACAAAAGGCTGGAGACCAAATGAGTAACCTCGTAGCAAAATTTGAGGAACAGATACTAAAAATTCCGGAAAATATAGTGGATGTTTGGGGTAAGGCGCCTATTTTTATTGATTTCAGTTTGCTTTTCACTGCCCCCTTAAAAGTGAAAAGTATGAACAGTATTTTGCGAGGTGGTCTCAATCTTGGGGCAAGTTTTATTCCCGTCGTACATCTCAATGACGAACACGAGATTAAAAAAGCGGCTTATTCATTCGCAAAAGAAAGCGGGGGTGGTATGTGCTTACGATTAGTTTGCCCCGATTTTTCTGACTTAGAAAAACTAAATCAAAATATCAAAGAGTTCGTTTCATCTACAAGCCTAGCGGAAAAAGATATTGATATTTTGGTAGACATCAAAGAGATAGAAACAAACGGCGACAAGTTTATTAAATACTTGAACCTGAGCCAAAGAATTGACAATTTATCAAAATGGCGAACTCTCACTTTCGCAAGCGGTGCCTTCCCCAAAGATTTATCTCAATGCAAAATCGATGAGGAAAACCTTATTCCTCGTCTCGATTGGAAAAATTGGATAGAGCAAATCAATAATGGAAATTTGCAGAGAAAACCGGCTTTTGCCGATTACACAATTCAACATCCTATCTACATAGAAGCATCTCAGTTTTTTCATCCATCCACGAGTATCAAATATACATTGGGGGACAACTGGCTGATCATGAAAGGCAAAAAACAAAAATTCGAACTATACTTAGCCAGCGCAGCGGAGCTGGTAAAAGATACAAGATTTTATGGAGAAAATTTCAGCGATGGCGATAAATACATTGCTGAAAAAGCCAAACACTTTAGCGCATACATAAAAAAACCGGCGATCAAAGGCACCGGTAGTACCGAAACATGGCTTAAAGCGGGAATTAACCATCACTTAACGCTAACTGCGCATCAGGTCGCCAATTCATCCTAAAGCGCAAATGTTCTCTAACCTTTGCTTTTAGGGTTTTGTCATCCAGTACTTCCGCTAATCGCTCATAGATTGCCATTCTTGGTTTGGAACGCACGCCATTTGCCTGCCCAATTTCTTCTAGGATATTAAGCGCCTCTTTCCTCCACAAGAGCCCGGCAATAGCGATATTGTCTTGGTTTGGATTTTCCTCTGCGTCACGAATATTACTAAAATAAATCTCATCGCCAGAATTTGCGACTTTTGCAATTTTAATTCCCCACCAATCAGGAACGAGTTTCATTGCTTCGTGTAAATGAGTTTGCCCGACAACCAGGGTTACCTGATCAAAAACCGAATTATATCTATTCATCTGTTCGGGCAAACGACGCAGAGTATCCAAATCGCTTTTCACTTCATAGCCATGCATTATTCCGTTTACTACGGCTATGTCAACTCTAGCGGCACCGTGCGCGACACCCAATTCTTCAAAGATTGCCGTTTCGGGATCATTCTGGTAATTATCCTTAAGGTTTTCCCTAAGGACAACGCGTATTGATGCGTCGTTAGTAGCGACGGAGTTATTATTTACCATAATGCAAAGAATTTATAACTATAAATATGCGTTCTGTTTGATGTCTTAATTTTACCACGAATTGAGCAGGGAAGTAAGCATTAAGATATCAACATCCCACAAACTACTGCGCGTAAACATTAACCTTCGCGTCAACATAATTGTCGTAGATGTGGAAGTAAACTTTTTGCGTTCGGTCTTCGCAGTCCTTATCGGTGTAGGCCGGCTCGGGAAGATTGTCGTAGAGCATATCTCGGATGGTTATTTTCACATCGGCGCGCGTTTCTTCTTTTCGTTTCCAATCCAGAACGAATTTTTCTGTTTTTAACTTAGCCAATAGTTCGTGAGTAACCTTTTTCACCCGGCCCACTTCATCCGGATTAAGTTTCTCTTTAATGAGAAGGTCAAAAATCGCCAATTCCTCTTCCGTGAGGTTTTCTTTTATTGCTCGGGCATCCTCTTCGCTCAATTCTTTAGCGAGGACAAGAAGCTCCTCAAAAAATGCGTCAAGATCGCGAGAACCGGAATTGTATTCGTGAATCAATGAATTGAGGCGGTCGAGAAAATGTTTGCGAATCTTATTTTTCCGAGCCATTTCCTTTATCTTTTCTTCAAGCTCGGCGCTTAAACTTTCCGCGGCGATGTTTTTGTTTTCGGTGTCGTCAAAAAACTTTCGTAATGCCTCAAAATCAATATGGCTTAAATCTTTCAGTTTTGGCTCATTGATTACAAACTCTCCCGCCTTGATGGAACGGTCAAGCAAATCCTCAAGGTCTTTTTTAACCTGACTCACATCGGCTTCTTCCTCAATGACTTCTTTGATACGAGATGCAATTACCTTATAGGCCGTAACTTCTTGATAATAATCTTCCGCCTTTGGCTCGGGCAGAACCGACTTGTAAAGTTGATAGGCATCTGACGCAAGATCAAGAAATCCTTTTTTCGTCTGCTCGTCCTGCAAGATACGATTCGTGAATACATCAACAAGGCGTATCTTTTCCGCGTCTTTTGCTTTCAGCAGATCATCAACATCAAGATCAAGCTTTTTCAGAAATTCTCTCGTTTGTTTAGCGGTTGAAACCAGCAGTTCCACAAGTTCCTCTTTTTCTTTGATGATGTCGTCAATGGACGCGCCGCTCTCGGGAGTAGCGTAAATTGCGAGAGCCCTCTGAATATTTCTGAATACGCCAATGTAGTCAACGATGAGCCCGTTTGTCTTGCCCGGATATACCCGATTTGCCCGAGCGATGGTCTGCATCAGCGTATGGTTTTTGAGCGGCTTATCAAGATAGAGCGTTGAAAGATTCAAAACATCAAAACCGGTAATCCACATCGCGCAAACAAAAACAATGCGCAAATTGCTGTCCGGGTCTTTAAACTTCGTCTCCAAATCCTCGTTTTGAATACGGGCTCTCAACGGCCGCATATCAATTTCAAATTCCTCCATGTCGGCGATTTCATTTTGGCTTTGACTCACCACCACCGCCATATCAGTTCCCTCGTATTGCTCTATGACTTGCCGAATCTTTTCTTTCTCGTGTTCATCGGATGCTTTGGATAAAGCGATGTTCAGTTTTGCCAAATGGCGCTGCATTTGTTCTTTAACTTTGGCGTGCATCCGAATGGTTGTTTTCTTATCAATAGAAACCACCATCGCTTTTCCGTTATATCCCCGAGCGGTAAAGTGTGTAACAATATCCTCCGCGACTTTATTCAGGCGGTCTTCGCGGGTAATTAGATGATAGAAAGTTGAAAATTCCTGCTCCAGCTTTTCTTCCTCTTCCGGCGCAAGATCGTAAAAATTCATTACCCGTTCCAAATCTTTCTGAATATCCGGATTTACATTCTCAAGCTTCGGAACGCGGTTCTCATAAAAAAGAGGAACTGTGGCGCCATCTTCAACCGATTGAGCAAAATTGTAGGTAGAAACATAATCACCGAACGCTTCCCGGGTTTTCTCCTCTCCGCCTGCCATCAAGGGCGTGCCGGTAAAGCCGATAAATGACGCGCTGGGCAGAGAGATGCGCATATTCGCCGCCATGCGGTCGTATTGCGTGCGGTGCGCTTCATCGGCCATTACAATCACATCGTTTCTATTGGATAACTCTTTGGGTTCGGCAAACTTATGGATGAGCGTAAAAACATGGCGGTGGTCTTCTTTAAGCAATTGCTGAAGATGCCCTACGGAATCGGCGTGGACTTCGTTCTCGTAAACAGCGCCACAAGCGGCAAAGGTTTTGTATATCTGCCGGTCAAGTTCTTTGCGGTCCGTAACCACGACAAAAGTAAAATTGCCGGTCAATTTGCGGAACACTTTTTGAGATAAGAAAACCATTGAATATGATTTGCCGGAGCCCTGCGTATGCCAAAAAACACCGAGGCGTCCTTTGTTTTTGTTCCTGTTCTTAACTTCTTCAAAGGCGCGATTTACCCCGAAGAATTGGAAGTAGCGAGAAATTGCTTTGACGCGTTCTCCGCGAGAGTCATCGAAAAGAATAAAGTTCTCAACGATGTCCAAAAGCCGCGCCGGTTCGCAGGTGCCCTTGATTACTGTTTCCAAGCTCACTTTTCCGACTTCTTTTTCGTCTTTTATTTTCTTCCACTCGTTGAAATGCTCGTATGCGCCGGTAATCGTGCCGACTTTACTTTCAATGCCGTTGGAAATAATGATAAAGGCATTATACCAAAAGAGCTGGGGAATCGTATCTTTGTAATCTCGGATGTTTTGCTGATAGGCATTGCGCAAATTTTTATGCGATGCTTTCAATTCTATCAACACAAGCGGTATGCCGTTTACAAAGCCGATCAAGTCCGGTCGGCGTTTATGCAATTCGCCGGTAATCCAAAACTGGGAGACAAGCATAAAATGGTTTTCTTTCGGATTCTCAAAATCAATGATTTTTACGGTTTCTGTCCGTTGCTCGCCCTTTTCATTTTCGGTCTCAACTTTTACGCCATCCCGAAGCAGTTGCCATATTTCGTGATTCGCGTTAACCATGCTCATTGCCGAGCGGTCTTTGATAACCTCGTCAATCGCAAGGTTTAAGGCCTCGGTAGATACATTGGGATTAAGTTTTACCAGAGCAATTTTGAGATAGCTCATCAGCACGACTTCTCCCGGATTCTCCCGTCCAAACTCCGCATCCGTTTCTCCGGAATACGCATTGGCAAAATTCTCGGCGCCCCAAAGCTCGCCAAAAATTTTTATGGCAGTTTGCTCTATTAATTTATCCTCGGAGAATTCGTTCATACTGTTTGAAAGTATGTTTTAACTGCGTTTATTTTAGAATTAAAATCATCCAGATCTTCGGAATCTTTTTTTATACCATCTATATTGAAATACCCAAACTTTTCTATGCTTGTAATTGATTGTTTGTCTCGAATATCATTTTTGTTCCACTGTATTGTTTTATATTCTGGGAAACTACTTGAGAGATCAGAAAAAATTCGATCTTCTTCGCCACCCTTATCTAAAATAACCCCGACTTTTTTAAACCCCAGATGTTTTGCCATAGTTAAAGCGAGTTTGAAGTTTCCGCATCCGCGAACTCCATATCCAAAGATATGAATATCGTCTCCTGAAAATTCGCTCCGTAATAAACCTACATCTTCCTGTCCCTCTAAAAAAAGAATATTATCATTTGTAAAAAATATCTCCTTTGCTACCTCATCTAGCAAAAATGGTTGTTGCCAATTAGCACCATTAATTAAAGTTTCATAATTGGATGGCTCTTCCAGTTGATAAATTATTGAGTGATTATCATTCACCTTTGTAATTCGATTGAGCTTTGCTCCGTTATTTATATATTCCCAAGCAACAAAGTAAGGACTGTGAGTAGAAAGAACAATCTGTCTTTTTTGAGAAAACTCGGCTATTAATTTAATAAGCTTTTTTTGTGCGAGCGGATGCAGAGAGAGTTCGGGTTCGTCAATAATTAATGGCGTGGTGTTATCCTCAAAAAGATGGGCTAAAATTCTAATCACTGAGATTACTCCATCTCCAAGGTAATCTGTCTTGTGTTTAACGCCATTACCCGAAATATATTCAATATACTCATTATCTTCATAAGCAACTGCCCATTTTGTAAACTCAGGAATCACGCGCTTAACTAATTTGATAAACTGCTGGTATTTTTCTTCATCCGATTCGATTTTCATTAAAATAGACGCCACAGCCAAGGATTGGGTTTTACGAGGCGTCTGCCCAGTAATAGTACTTACAAGTACATCTTTTGTACTACCAATAGAACTAGCAGCCGATTCCCAATGTCTTCGTGAAGATATGACTTCAAATAGTTCCTCGTTATTTGAGATGTTAGGATCAGCAATTAATGTATATGATTCTTCACGAATTAAAAATACTTTTCTTTTTAAGGCGCCCGAGCCATCGAACAGACAAAATTCTGGCTTCCCGGAACCATGGCGCTCTGAAGCTTTAATCTTTTGATCTTTTCTTAACCAAATCCCCTCAAGGAGAGTAGTTTTCCCAGAATTATTCGCTCCCACAATATAGGTAATCCCTGATCCAATCTTGCCATAAACGGGTTGGGCAAACTTAAGAGTTTGTTCGTCCGTAAAACATCTAAAGTTTTTAATTGTAAATTTTGAATAACTCATACTTTTATTTCTCCAGTTACCAATTTCGGCAAAAGCAAATCCCGCGCTTGGCGTAGTTTCTGATTCTCAAGTTCTAGTCGGTAACTTAAAACCACAAGGGGTTTGATTTCACTTCCAAATTTTTCAGCGAGCTCTGCTAACGGCACTACGACTTCTTTTTGCATAAATTCCGGCCAGTGTCCTTTATAGTCGTTAAATTCAATTAAATCTTTTGTTGCATAGTGCAGCCAAAAAATATCTCGATAATTTTCTTCTGATGGATAAAAAGGTAGAACATTCTGAATCGCAGAAAACGGAAAAAGCATTAGTCGTTGGTAGCAAGTATGGTTAGCAAACACAATAATCGGATTCTCTATGCTTGCCTCTACACCAGGGCTGTCATTGTGATAGCCAATGATTCCACTTCTTCCTTGGTCTAAGATAGGAACATCTCCCTTCTCTAATGCTGATTTGTTATCGTAAAGCTTCCCCAGACTAACACGCTTAACGAGTGCCTCGACTTGTAAAAATTTCCACCCCCTCGGCAACTTATCAACATTTACCGGAGATACAAACCACTCCTTATAAATCGCCTGCGCGATTTGTTCCAAAATTTTAATCCGCTTCGTGTTGTTTTCGATAAGATTGTCGTAGGTACCAAGAATAGAACCAGCATTTCTTTGGTCTTCAAGTTCTAAAGTCGGAATCTCAAAATTTCTAATTAGGTCTTGATTTAAGTTTTGCTGAGCTACGCCACGCGCTTGTACTATTAAATCATCCCTGTTTTGTAACAAAGAATAGAAAACATAACGCCAATCCGCTTTATTCTCATCAATTATCAAACCGCACACAGCTTGATTTACTGTAGCCCTCTTTTTTAACCACCCCAATTGTCCTACATTTGCCCCGTACATTGCTATCAAAACAGTGTGTTCGGGATAATACTTTGCAGAAGAATTATTTAACGCATCATCTGTTATTTTTTCTTCGGTATCTTCAACGGCTACATCAAGTAACTCTTTAGATTTTACCCATAAATGGCCGCTGTGGTCAGTAGTAAAATACTCGGGATGAAGTCGTGATGGCGTCCCGCCACTAGAAATTTTTTCAGCAATATCTTTCAGTCTTACTCTTTGCCAGTTTTCCGGTTGTACAGTTAATTGGCTCATTGTTCTTTGTTCGGCAAGACCTTATTAATAATTTCGTAGATGGGGCCACCATTATCTTTTTGCTCCTCGCGCCTAATGTAACCAATGGAAACATGTTTAAACATAGCTTCCGTGCCTTGCCGTAGCATCTCTGTCTTTCTATCCGGATTTGTAGAAAGAAAATCGTCCAGTGTTTGAGCAACATTTTGGCGATGTTTATTTATAGCCGCCAAATGAGAACTAACATTGTAATTCTTCGAGGCAAAACCAACTCCATACGACAACACAGCAAGCAGTGTTAACTTCACCAGCCCGTACTCAATGGTAAATATCTCGCGTGGCGGCAAACCTATATTCCAAACCTTATCTAAAATAAAAAGCAAAAGATAAGCGAAAAAGTTTGCGCCGATGATACCTATAAGTACCCAGTAGAGTTTATTACGAAGAGATAACCATGTTTCTGCCTTGTCTTCGTACTCTCTGGCTTGTTTGCTAAATTGGACTGCAAGATATTTTGTGGCAACTTCTCCGTGTGCTACTTCAACCTCTCCTTTCTGTTTTTGTAATGATTCTAATTCATTCTTCAATTGCTGGTACAACTCCTCGTATTGCTTTCTGGCCTTCGTTGCCGCTTTTTGTTCCTCTGCTAGTGACCGTTGATCTTGGCTTTTGCGAGCGGCTTCCTGGCGAAGATATATTAAACTTGTCCTCAGACTTTTCGCTGTGTCGTGGTAAAAGTTCTCAACTTCGTTTTCAAATGCATCGTGGATCTGTTTAGCATTGGGCAACTCGATATTAAATTGTTCTAATCTACGCAGATACTCCCAGAATCGTTGTGATCTCGAATTTATGGCTTCAATTTCATCTTTTGAAAGGTGTTTCTGATGATCAAGATCAATAAGCTCCAAAAACAAAGAGCGTAATTCTTCTAGTCTTGAATAACTTTTCTCAAATATAAGGCTACCCAGTTTTTCTTTGTTTAAAGCAAGGCCCTTAATATCAAAAGTCTTTATTTGGTCAACTGTGAATGCTTCTGCCATAGAATTTAGTATTTTAATTTTTTAATATTCTCAAAAACTTTACTCTCCAGCTCGTGGGCTTCATTGGTCAGACCTTTTAATTCGCTGTGAAGTTTTTTAACTTTTTCTCCGAAATTACCATCATCTCCATTTCCGTTGTCAGCAACGCCAACATAACGGCCCGGATTGAGTGAATAACCGGCTTTCTTTACCTCGTCTATCGTCGCTACTTTGCAAAGGCCTTTTATATTTTGATATTTCTTTCCAGTTCCTTGCCCCGTAGTCAGCTTTGCTGTACTACTGGGGTCGCCACGATAGCTTCGCACGATACTTGCGATTTGCTCTATCTGCTCATCCGTCCAATCGCGATGCGCGCGATCTATTTGCCGATAGATATTTCGAGCGTCAATAAAAAGAATCTTATTTTTGCGACTCGCCCCGTTAGAACTCACAGAGTTTCTAATGGGGTCGGTTTTCCCCATTAGAGGCGACGGGTCAAGCCCTGCCTCTAACGGGGTGAACTTTTTGCCTCTATCCAAAAACCAGAGCGTTACCGGAAGCGTGACATTGTAAAACATGTTCGGGCCCACGGCGACAATCACATCTACCATGCCGTCCTCTATCATCTTTTGTCGGATTTCTTTTTCACTATGCCCGGCGTCGCTGGCGGAATTTGCCATAACAAATCCGGCGCGGCCCTTTTCGTTGAGTGAGTTTAAGAAGATTTGAATCCAGAGATAATTGCCGTTGTCCGCCCTCGGAATCCCGTATGAAAATCGCGGATCGTCTTTGATACGCTCCTTATCAATCCCTTTCACATTGAAAGGAGGATTGGCCATTGTGAAATCAAATTTTCCGACGCTCTTGTGCCTGTCCTCGTAATAGGTATTGCCTTCGCGGATGTCTCCGGAAAGGCCGTGAATAGCAAGGTTCATTTTTGCGATGCGGACGGTCTGGTCGGTTTTTTCTTGGCCGTAAATCGCAATCTCGCGCGAAGCCCGTGTTTTCTGTCCATTCTCAAGATGCCGCTTTACGAACTCATGCGACTGCACAAACATACCGCCGGAGCCGCAGGCCGGGTCGTAAATTCTACCCTGATACGGCTCAATGATTTCTACAATGAGTTTTACGATGCTTGTCGGCGTAAAAAATTCGCCCCCGCGCGAGCCATCCGCAAGCGCAAATTTACCAAGAAAGTATTCGTAGATTCTCCCGAAAGCATCACCCTCAATATCATCAGGAATTTGATTAAAGTTTTTAAGAAGCGCGATTATGGATCGGTTATCAAGTTTTTGAAATGTCTTTGGCAAAATACCGGCAAGCTCTTTATTCTCTGCCTCAATCTCTTTCATCGCATCATTCACGGCTCTGCCCATATCCGTTCCTTCCGGCAATTCTATAAGATAAGAGAAGCGAGCTTTTTCCGGAACAAACAACACGCCGCGAGCATGGTAATCGGCAGATGATACCGGCCGCTCGCGAGAAACCGAAGCGCCACCATGGGATTTGGTTTTCTTTTTTCGCTCTTCGGCTACCTCTTTTTCTGTTTTGCTGTGCTTAACGCCGGCAAATTTAAGAAAAATCAAACCCAAAACCGGCTCGGCAAATTCATTAAGACGCAATGGAGAATTGGCGCGCATATGATCCGCCGCCTCCCACAATCTGTTTTCTAAATCTTTGATATTTGTCATAGCAATTTTTCTTCTTTAAAACTGAAGTGGTTGTTTGTAGCGATAATGACATGATCCAAAAGCTCAACGCCCATCATCTTGCCGGCTTCCGCCAACCTCTTTGTAATTTCCAGATCGTCTTCTGACGGTTTCGGATCACCGGATGGATGATTATGCGCAACCATGATACCGGTGGCTGAATATTTAAGGGCCGGTTCAAAAACTTCCCGAGGGTGGACTAAGTTGGCGTTCAAAGTGCCCATTGAAATCGTTTCTTTATGAACCAACTGATTTCTGGCGTTGAGGTACAGAGCAATGAAGTGCTCTTTTTTGTTATGGCGCAGATCGGTCAATTGAGCCATGACATCTTTAGGGGTAACGATGGTCGGCAAGTTTGTATCGTTAACCTCTAAAGCGCGTTTTGCGAGCTCAAAAGCGGCAAGAAGCGTTGTGGCCTTGGCAGAATCAATGCCGCCTATTTTTACCAAGTCCTGATAGGTCATTTGCAAAAGCCGTTTTTTGGAATGCTTGGTTAAAATCTGCGAGGCAATTTCAATGACATTTTTTCCGGCCTTGCCGGTCCGCAAAAGAATAGCCAAAAGCTCCGAGTCCTTAAGATTCTCGGCTCCTTTAGCAACAAGCTTCTCCCGCGGCCTATCTGATTTTGGTAAATCCTTAATTTTCATCCCGCTCGCCCCGTTAGAGAATTTTTCTCTAACGGGGTAAAAGAAAGGAAGCGCTTTAAGCGATTTTTTAGATATCTTTTGCCCATGCCTGATTTCAAATACCTTTCTCGCGCAAAAGCATCATCCGTGTTAAAACATGCTTCGTAGTAAATAAGGCTGAACGGCCCGCGACCTTTTGTTGAAGATACTAAACTATCATTGTGTTCCTTAAAGCGCTTCTTGAGATCGATTGTAGATCCAAGATAAAGTTGCGAATCTTTTTTACTCTTTAAAATATATGTGTAATTCATAGAATTTGGTGTGGGGGTCTACCTTTCGCCCCATTAGATAATCGGACTATCTAACGGGGTAAACTTTCCAAACGCGCCTTTAACAAAAAGATTGTTTCATCGCGAAGTTTTGCCCGGGCCCAATCCTTTTGGCTTTCGGTCAAAAACTCTCCCAAACCGACCAGAATGTTCCGATTCTCCATTTTTTCCAGCTGTTCCGCGGTTGCTTGTAGAAGCTCTTTAAATAATTTGCCCGAACGCTGCTCAACGATTTCTTTATTTATCGACCAGTTGTTTTTAAGGAAAAACCAAGCATCATAAATATCGCGGCTCGTTTTACCGATCCGTTCGTGCATAGCCATAAGCTTATGGGCAAACATATCTTCCCGAACCATTACGAGCATGGAAATGCCCAGCAGTGTCTTTAAATCGTATTTTGAACCGAACTGACGGCGGTTAACCTCAACTTTGATATTTTGCGATTTGGTATCATAGGAAATAATGTTGACCAGATTGAATCGTTTAATCCGTGAATCAACTATCTTTCCGTAACCAGCGACGATCTTCTGTATTTTTTCAAACACAGCCTGTTCTTTGCTTTCGTCGAGCAGATCGAAATCCAAATCAACCGAATCGCGGGTCAGATCGTAAAACAGGAGGGCGGCCGTTCCGCCCTTAAACCCTAAATGCGGTGCGATGGATGTATCAGAGTATATATCCTTCAGAATCTGGAGCAAAATATTTTTGTGTTTTGAATAATCTAATGTCATATCTTTGCTTGTCCCGTTAGATAATTTTTCAACCGACTTTTGATATATCGTTTACCCCAAGCAGTTTTCAAATATTTTTCTCTATGAGTCGCATCCTGCTGGTTTAAACACACTTCGTAATAAACCAACTTAATAGGTAAACGATTTTTTGTGGACACAACCTTACCGGCATTGTGTAACTTTAATCGCGCTTTCAGATCATCGGTGTAGCCGGTGTAAAATTGATTATCTTTCTTACTTTGCAAAATGTAAGCGTAATACATATCTAACGGGATGAACTTTTATAATGTTCGAAATACTCCCGGACTTTTTTCTCCATCCGCTTGTTATTGTAAACGGACAAAATCCCAAAAACTTTGTCCCAATCTAAGACATCCAAATGATCGAAATGATAGTCCTTACTGATATAAATTCTGTCCAAAAATGCACGCTCCTTGCTGGCGATGGAATACCCCTCGGCATGTTCAATGCCGGCTGTATTGCTTAATACATAATCTTTTATCCGAACAAAGGAAATTTTTTGGCCACTGATATTAATTTCTCGAGTCACATACGATGCTACAAAAATGCTGTCGTAATACTGGAAACTTATTCCGGCACGAGTTAATACAGTCTCAAAACTGATGTATGAGGGAATATAGATTTTTGCAGCCAATTCAAACTTGTCATAGTTTTTATCCTTGGCATACAAACCACGGCGGACTCTTATCAACTTCCCCGATTTGACATACTTGTTCAATCGAGCACTGATCGTGTCTTTTCTCTCTTCGCCCCATAACAAAGCAACATCTTTCGTTGAAAAGATGGTTCTGGAGGACCTCAATAAGACATCCGAGTATTCGCCTTTTTTGGGTTTATTATCCACCCCGTTAGATAACATTATGTTATTGCTTTAATTTGGCACCCCGCAATTATCTAACGGGGTCCATATTTATACTGCAGAATACTTTAAAGGTAAGCTACAGTTAAAATATTAGCATAGAGGGCTAAATAGTGCAAGCCAAGAGGCTAAAAGTGAAGAAACACAATTTTGATTTTCTTGGTCTGATGAAATGTCCTTGTTTTGCGGCGATAACAGCCGAAAAGAAAATCGAGCCAAGTGGCAGAGAATATGTTTACTATCGTTGCACGAAAAAGAAAGGACCGTACCAAGAAAAACACTTTTTGCGGCAAGAAGAATTATATCCGCAAATCAAAACATTTTTACAAAAAGTTTCTTTGAAATGAGCGGCTCGCGAGTTCGTTTTATCCTTAAATCACCTTGAATTACGAAATGCTATTTCTGTCATTCCCAGCTTGACTGGGAATCCAGTAAAATCAGATAAATTCTGGATTCCCGCTTTCGCGGGAATGACAGAGAAAGCAAGAAAACCGCATTTCGTAATTCAAGGTTAAATCAAGCCGCGAAATTGATTGAATCTGAAAACAAGACAGAAATGACAACATTTCTTAAAAATATCGGCTCGAACTGCATTTTAAAGAATCGCCAACTGATTTTTTTCGTCCAAAAAACCTTACGATTTGGTCGCCGAGCGAAGCGGAGGCGGGCTAGTTCCCTTCAAAATGGTTTCGCGCAAAGTTTAGAATATCCCACCAACAGGAACTTTCAGAATTTTTTGAGCCAGACGGAAGCATTGCCTCGCGGCTTCGCCGCTCGGCAGGGCCGCGTCCCGCAAGGCGGGACGCGGCAAAATCCCACGGCTCGCCAAACGAAACGGAAACCTTTATTCGCGTCTAAAACAATATGAATATGCTCAAACCAAAATATTTTCTCTACGCTCGGAAATCAACGGAAGATGACGACCACCAAATTATGAGTATTGAAGCTCAACTCTTTGAGCTACGCGAATATGCGCGTAGAGAAAATGTGGAAATTCTCCAAGAATTTACCGAGGCGAAAAGCGCAAAGAAACCCGGACGAGAAATGTTTGCCGCCATGATTGCCGAGATTGAGAAAATGGATGGCGTGGGAATACTTGCGTGGCACCCCGACCGCCTCGCGCGTAATTCTGTTGATGGCGGAAAAATTATTTATCTCGTGGACACGCAAAAAATCGTTTCTTTGCGCTTTCCGACATTTTGGTTTGCGCCCACGCCGCAAGGGTTGTTTATGTTGCAAGTGGCGTTCGGTCAATCAAAATATTATTCCGATAACTTGGTTGAAAATATCAATCGCGGTATTCGCCAAAAACTCCGCCGTGGCGAATGGCTGACCAAAGCGCCGTTTGGCTATGTGAATAATACAAAAACACGAACGATAGAGCCGCACCCGACACTTTCAAAAGTCATTGTTCGCGCTTTTGAAGAATTCGCCACCGGAAAACATACACTCAAAAGTTTGGCGGAGTTTTTGGTTGAACTTGGACTTGAAACAAAAAACCGAACACCACTTGCCAAAGCGTCCATTTCGCAAATGCTCACCAATCAAGCATATTTAGGTTTAGTGAAGCATAAGGGCGAATATCACGAAGGACGCTTTGAGCCAATTCTTTCCGCAACGCTTTTTGAAGCCGTGCAGAATGTTTTATTGCGCCGTGCCAAACCTCGCAAAAGTAAACAACGCCACGATTTCCCATTTACCGGACTTCTAAACTGTGGCGAATGTGGCTCGGCGATCACGGCGCAATTCTCGCGCGGCAAGTGTGGCGGCATATATCGTTACTATCGCTACACCAAAAAGAAAGGCGCGTGTTCGCAAAAATATCTCCAAGAAAAAGACCTTGCCACGCAACTCAAAACACGGCTCAAAAGCGTTGCCATTTGCGATGAGTGGACAGAGAAAATGTTGAAGCAAGTAGAGAAATGGCAAACAGAAAATGTCCATTCATCGCAATCGTTCGTCCAAAATCTGAAATCAAAATTAACGGATACGCAAGAGAAACTGGGCAAACTCGTTTCCGCCTACATTGACGGTGATATTCCCAAAGAAAACTACTTGGCGAAAAAGGAGCAACTCTTGAAGCAAAAAGTTTCTCTTGCGTCCCAAAAGAGCGATTTTGGACGAATGGGAAAGAATTGGCTCCAACCCTTGCGGGCGTGGATTTTAGACATACAGAAAGCCGAAAAACTGTCGCAAGGCGACAGTTTCGGAGAAATAAAGGCATTTGTCCAAAAAGTTGGAACGAACCATCAACTTTTGGACAAATCCGTTTCCTTTTCGTTCAATGCGCCGTGGGATTCTGCCGCGTCACGCCTTGCGGGACGCGCCCATGCCGAGCGGCGAAGCCGCGAGGCAATCTCTCTCCCAAAACGCGAAAGTTCTATCTGGTGGACCTATGGGGAATTGAACCCCAATCCCCCGCGTGCAAGGCGGGTGCTCTACCGTTAAGCTATAGGCCCTTTAAAGAAATGGCGCGAACACGAAAAAACATCTCGGACCGCAGTCCGTTTCAAAAACGCTAAAAAATTTTCGCTATTCCACTTTGTAAACGGCCGCGTTTTGATGAGTCGCTTGATTGACTTTTATGGCCACTTCGTCACCCGGCAGACCCAATTGAACTTTTTGGTGTTCCACTTCCATAGATTCAACCGGTTGAATAAATTCATTTTCACGATGAACAAACTTCACGGTTTCGCCAACCTTTAAATTATCCGACAATCTGATTACCGCTACCATCGCCTGATCGTAATAATGGGTAACTTTGCCAATTGCTTCTTTGGACATAAATTTGATTTTTAAGATAATTATCCGACCTTTAAAAGACCTTCGTTTAAGTTTATCTTATAAATCCTCTTTTTTCAATTCTTCAAACAGTTCTTTCTGACGCCTTGAGAGTTTGGCGGGCGTTTTAAGTTGTATTTTCACCATCAGGTCGCCTCTGCCGAAGCCGGATTTTTTAGGCATTCCTTTGCCGGAAATTTTGATCACCGCGCTCGATTGGATGCCGGCCGGTATGTGGAGATAAACCGCTCCATAGAGCGTCTGAATTTCCACTTTATCGCCAAAAACCGCCTGGGAAAAATTGACCGGCAGAATCATATAAAGATCGTTGTCTTTTCTCTCAAATAATTTGTGCGAGGCGATGTTTACAACGACATACAAGTCGCCGGCGCGGCCGCCGAAGGGCGTCGCGTTGCCTTGGCCGGAGATTTTAAATACTTCATTTGAATCTATGCCGTGCGGTATTTTAAAACTGATCGTTTCTTTTTCTTTTTTGATTCCGGCGCCGGCGCATATTTTGCATTTGTGTTTGGGGATTTTACCCGTTCCGCGGCACTCTTGGCAGATCGCTCTTTGCATAATAACGCCGAAAGCGGTTTTGTGGCGCATTTCAACCTGGCCCGTGCCGCGGCATTGCGGGCAGGATATTATTTCGGTTTTCGGTTCCGCGCCCGATCCTGAGCAGTGAGAACACAGCGCGTCTTTTTCCAGGGCGATTTCTTTAGCTGTGCCGAAAGCGGCGTCTTCCAGAGTTATTTCAAGCGAGACTTGTATGTCTTCGCCTTTGGCCTGCCTCGCGTGTTCGCGGCCGCGCCCCCGCGCGCCGAACCCGAAAAAATCTTCAAAGACATCGCCGAAAGGAAATCCGCCGTTGCCGAAATCAACGTTCCATTCAAAACCGCCGAATCCTCCCCCGCCTCCCCCGCCATGCGGGGGAACGCCGCCTTCAAACGCCGATCCGTAGGTGTCGTATTGATGGCGTTTCTTTTTGTCTGAAAGCACCTGATACGCTTCGTTGATTTCTTTGAACTTCGCTTCGTCGCCGGTTTTTTTGTCCGGGTGATGCTGGTGCGCCAGCTTGCGATACGCTTTTTTTATCTCTTCTTCCGAAGAGTTTTTATTCACGCCTAAAATTTTGTAATAGTCTTTGGGCATATATTATTTTCTGTCATTCCCGCCCGCTTCGCCAAAGCTTCAGCGAGGCGAGCGCAAACGGCCTGCCCGCCATAAGCCCGCCTGCCAATGCCTGTCAGGGAAGCATCCCCAACGATATAATATACCGTTACTCGGAAAAGACGGCATCGCTTAGTGTTAGGCTTATGGCGGGCAGGCCTAACACCGCGCTTTAATGATATTCCGCCAGATAACTTAATTCCATATTTCATCAAGCTTCCCGTGACAGGCAATTGGCAGGCGGGGAATCCAGTCTAGATCCCCGCTTTCGCGGGGATGACAATTCAGATCGTTAATACTTCCTTATCCACAGTTGTTTTTTGTTTGCGAATGATATTCAAAGCTAGAAGAATTTTCGCGAAAATCCAGGCCAGAAGCACGGCCAGCCGATCAATGATCAAGCCGAATGACTTCACGCCCAGAAAAACCGATAGCGCGATAATGGCTGGCGCGATGTTTTGGTAGCGCGTCAGGTATCGGCTTAAGTAAGCGCCGGAAACGGTGGAAATTATGTCCGGTAATTTTTCCAGGCCGGTTAGTTTAACGCCGATTTGCTCGGATAAACTTTCTCTCTGTTTTTTTATTTCCTGGTCAAGGAGAGCTTTAATCGCGGCGTTTTCTTTCATATTGTTTAAATTGCCCACGGATGCCTCCGCTCCGGCCAAAAAAAATTCATCCAGCGTCATCCCCGGTTTATAAGCCGGCGCGAATGACGCGATGATCGTTTCGGCGAATGGTGCCGCGTACACGAATGTTTTTTCGGGCAACTGGACGGTCGCGAAATTAATGGGATAAAAATACCCGACCAGCGCGAACAAAAGCGCCAAAGCGGTGAGTGTTTGCGGAGCGCCGTAGCGCAGAAAATTGTAAAAACTGGTTTTAAGTTGATTATCAGCCTGATTGCGCGCTCGCTCCGCTCCGTAAAGGAACAATAAAAAAGAAATAAAAGCTCCGGCGATGTATTCCCAACGTATGCCGGCCAGCAATAAAAACCCGGTCAAAAACGAAAGAAACGGAAGTGTTGCGGCGCGAACGGAAAAAACCGCGAGCGCCAGAATGATAACCGCCATAAAGCAGGTAACCAGTCCGGCGATCCAGACCATATCAAGCGCGGCAGTGATGTGAACGGAATTAGCGACATAGCGCCAAATGAGAAGCGATAATATGAAGCTAATAAGAATGAGAACGGCTTGGAATATAAGAGATCGGGTCTCCGCCCGCTGATTCCCAACCACTTCCGTAGCTATTTGTCTTTGAAATAACATTATAGAATTATTAAGTATTTTTGTTGTTGGAGACCCGATCTCATAACATTAGCGTTTCTGGTTTGAATCAAATTCCCACTTTGTTATCTTAAAAACAAATAGCTCAGTCAATTGGTGGAATTCAGCAGGCGATGCTTCATCGTGCCGTCGGGTGCGGACATCAGATCTCTAGAAAGCCCGACCCCCTATTTTTTCTCTTCAACGTTTCCTTCTATCGGGCCTTCCTCCGGGCCTTTTTGTTCTTCGCCTTCTCCGCCCGGCTGTTTGTATAATTCCGTGCCGATCTTTTGCGCTTCAACAGCGAGCTCTTCGGCCGCTTTTTTAATCGCCGCGAGGTCGTCGCCGTCTTTCACTTTTTTGAGTTCGGCGATTTTTTCCTCCAGCGATTTTTTAACGTCTTCGATGATCTTGCCGGCGAAATCGCGTAAAGTTTTTTCGGTGGAGTAAATCAGCGCTTCGGCGTTGTTTTTCACTTCCACCTTTTCTTTCTTTTTTTTGTCTTCCTCGGCGTGCAATTCCGCGTCTTTCTTCATTTTCTCAATTTCTTCTTTGGAGAGGCCGGACGACGCTTCTATTCGGATAGACTGCTCTTTGCCGGTCGCTTTGTCTTTGGCTTTTACGTGGAGGATGCCATTGGCATCTATGTCAAAAACGACTTCAACTTGAGGAATGCCGCGCGGCGCGGGCGGGATGCCGTCCAAAACGAATCGCCCCAGGGTTTTATTGTCCTGGGCCATTTCGCGCTCGCCCTGCAAAACATGCACTTCCACCGACGGCTGGTTGTCAGCCGCCGTGGAAAACACCTGCGATTTTGAAACCGGCACGGTGGTGTTTTTTTCAACGATCTTAGTGAATACGCCGCCCATCGTTTCAATGCCGAGCGAAAGAGGGGTGACGTCAAGTAAAAGTATGTCCCGGACATCGCCTTGGAGAACGCCAGCTTGGATCGCCGCGCCTACCGCCACCACTTCGTCCGGGTTGATGCCTTTGTGCGGGTCTTTGCCGAAAAGTTTTTTCACTTCTTCCTGCATTTTCGGCATTCTGGTTTGCCCGCCGACCAGCACCACTTCGTCTATGGCCGAGATTTCAAACTTCGCGTCCGCGACCACTTTTTTGGTGAGTTCAATTGACTTGGCGATATAGTCGGAAACGAGATCTTCAAGCTTCGCCCGCGATAATTTTAAATTTAAATGGCGCGGGCCGTCTTCGGCTACGGTAATGAACGGTATATTAACTTCCGTTTCCAGCGTGCTTGAAAGTTCGTGCTTGGTTTTTTCAGCCGCTTCTTTGAGGCGCTGGAGAGCTAAGATATCTCTGCCTAAGTCTATCCCTTGGTCTTTTTTAAATTCGTCAATCAGATGGTTGATAATTCTTTGATCAAAATCATCTCCGCCCAGATGCGTATCCCCGCCCGTCGCTTTCACTTCTATCGTGTCGTCCGCAATTTCTAACACTGAAATATCAAATGTTCCGCCGCCGAAATCGTAAACCACGATCCGCTCGTTTTTTTTCTTGTTCAGGCCGTAGGCCAGCGCGGCAGCCGTCGGCTCGTTGATGATCCTTTTCACTTTCAGGCCGGCGATTTCTCCGGCGTCTTTGGTGGCTGTTCTCTGACTGTCGTCAAAATAAGCCGGCACGGTAATGATCGCTTCCTCCACTTTTTCACCCAGCTTTTCCTCGGCGTCGCTTTTTAATTTTTGGAGAATCATCGCGGAAACTTCCTGCGGCGTGTGCCATTTTTCGCCGATTTTCACTTCCACCCCGCCGTTGGCCGCTTCTTTGATTTCGTAAGGCAAAAGTTTTTTGTCGCGCTGGACTTCCGCGTCGGAGTAGCGCCGGCCGATCAATCGTTTTACAGAGAAAATAGTGTTTTTGGGGTTGGTAACCGCCTGTCTTTTGGCCAGAAGGCCGGCCAGCCGCTCGCCGGTTTTTGACGCGGCAACGATGGAGGGCGTGGTGCGATTGCCTTCTTTATTTTCAAGCACTCTCGGCTCCCCGCCTTCCATAACGGCCACCGCCGAATTAGTTGTCCCAAGATCTATTCCTATTATTTTTGGCATTATTTTGCTTCGCAAAATCGCGGAATTACGCGGAACAAACGCGGAATTACGCGGAATTACGAAAAATATGTTTAAAGTTTAATATTTTTAGTCGCTATTTTGACTTTTGCCGGTCTTAGAACTTTATCGTAGAACTTGTATCCTTTCTGAAACTCTTCCAGAATCATTTCATCATCTTCGTCTGATTCGGTCTGCGCTATCGCTTCGTGCAGATACGGATCAAATTTTTCACCTTGCGCCGGTATCTCCGAAACCCCGATATTTTTGAGCGCGCCGCTTATTTGATTTTTAATATTTTTAATCCCCTGCGCCCATTGGTTTTGCTCCAGTTCCGGCGGAATATGCTCCATCGCTTTCTCCAAACTGTCCAAAATCGGCAGGAACATCAGGAGCAGGACTTCATTCGCGTATTGGCGCGCCAAAGCCATCGTTTTATCCTGGTCTTTCTTGTAATTTATGAAATCGGCTTTGAGCCGCTGGGACAATTCAATCAATTCGTTCTTGGCTTTTTCGCAAACCTCAAGATTTTTTCTCAATTCTTCCGTTTCGTCGCTCTTGTCCAGTTGAATTTGGTTTTGTGTTTCTTCTTCGGGCATGTTATTTAATATTTTAATTTAATGTGGTGGGATCGAGCTTCCGGGAGATCCGATGTCCGCCTGCTGAGTCCGGTTTAATATCAGAGCTATTTGTCTTTGAGATAGCAAAAGAAGTTGCGTTAGATGATAGTTGCTGGACATCGGATCTCGCCATATTGGGAATTTGATTTAGCTGAATCTAATGTTTCGAGATCCGACCTCCAACAACCAAAATCCATTTTAGCTACTTTCATTATCTTAAAAATAAATAGCTCAGTTGATGGGTGGGATTCAGCGGGCGGAGGTCGGATCTCCAAGTCAACCGGCGGAAGCCCGACCTCAAAGCATATCAATTAACGAGTTAAGCAGTTCCAGGTTTTTTTGGTAATTCATCCGTTTCGGGCCGATGATGACCACCACGCCTTCGTCCGAAAACAAGCGGCAACGCGACACGATCATACTGAAATCTCTGGCCGCGCTGATGGGATTTTCCCGCCCAATGAATACTCTGGGCGCGTCCGCGCCGACCGACTCGGAAAGTTCGCCTAGATTTTCCTCAAAAGAATCAATGATGTGCCCGAAATGCCTTCTCAATGAAAAATCTTCCAGTTCCGGCTGGCTCAAGATTTCGTTAATACCGGCTCGGAAAAGCATTCGCGCGCCCAGAGGGCCGCTCAACACCATATTTCTTGAAAGCGAAGCGACGGTCATCGCCAATTCCGCGAACAGAGTGTCCTCTTCTTCTTTGAGGTGGTTTAATCGCCCGGCGATATTTTTTACTTTTTTGATTCCTTTTTTCCTTTCTTCGGTAATCGCGTCAACGAAAAATCGGTATCCCTTGTCGGTTGGCACCCGCCCCGATGAGGTATGCGGATGGGAAAGATAACCATTATCTTCCAAAAGAGCCAGCTCGTTTCTTAGCGTCGCCGGACTGACATTAAAATCACGCGTCGAGCAAACGGCCTGCGACCCGACCGGCTGGGCGGTTTTGATGTATTCATTCACCACTGTCATCAGTATCATTTTTTGCCTGTCCGTTATCATAGAGGTTTGACCTCCGCCCGCTGACTGACAGCGCTCATCAGCGCTATTTGTCTTTGAGATTAACATTTAAATTATGATGATTCTCGTTGTTGGAGGTCGAACCTCGCCATATTGGGAATTAAAATGATGCATCAATGTGACGAGGTCGGGTTTCCAACAACGGTAATAATACCAAACTCCCATGTTTATTTCAAAGACAAATAGCTCTGGTGACAACCGATGATCAGTAGGCGATGCTTCATCTGACGCCTCGTCACCCTGTCGAGGGTTACCGTCGGGTGCGGAAGCCCGACCTCAATATTAATCAATTAGCACTCGTAAGTCAAGAGTGCTAATACGGACAATGTGATTATTCCAATATCCGGACGGGCGGTTCCTTTATTTCTATTGTTCTTAATCCGATATTCTTTATCAGCGCGAGATCGGTGAGATTATTTATGCCCAGATACGCGTCCGACAAAGTGTAAAGATTGTTTTCAATGTATAATCCGCGTTTTATCTGGGAGAAATAGTCGTATCCTGACTGCGCCGACGGGTGGGAAACTTGCCCTTTAAGCGCGATGGTATTTTTAGTCACGTCAAATACAAAAGCGCCTTGGAATTGGCCAGAATCTTTTTGCGCGGTTACCGGTATGGCCAGCAAGTTTTTATCTTTTTTGAAAAGAAACGCTTTATGATTGTAGAGCGCCGGTGAATCGCTCCATCGTCCCTCCACGACATAATGCGCCGTTTCTTTGGGGTTGGCGACATCGGCGACGTCAAAGAGCGAAATTTTCAGCCCTTTAGGGATAACTCCGCCAAATTGATTTGTCTCCGTTTCCTTGCCGAGGCCGATCAGTGTCGTGTCGTCGTATGGGTGCAAATAATTTGAAAATCCGGGGATTTTAAGCTCGCCCAGCACTTTCGGCGCTGTCGGATCCGAGACATCAATCACGAAAAGCGGATCGGTTTGTTTGAATGTTACGATATACGCTCTCCCCTGCATAAACCGGACCGAATAAATCCTTTCGTCGGTTGCCAAGTTTTCTATTTTGCCGGCGACTTTGAGGGATGAGTCAAGTATATATAAATTATTGTATGACTTTTCCGGTTCGTTGCTTTCCCCGGAAAAGCGCGACCAGGACTGGCTTTTGGTGGTGGCAACGCGGAAATAGCCGCTGTCTTCGTCCATTGAAAATTGATTCAGAATATGGCCGGTTACTTCGCCCACTGTCTGATACGCGAGCTTGCCGTCGGCGATCGCTATTTTATGGATAATCGTTTTTTCCAGTTCTTTTGAGATGTCTTCGTATTTTTGCTTGACGCGGTTTTTCATTTCGGTTTCAAGGGCTTTTTGTTCGTCGTCGCCGAGCGATTCCACATAGCGCTGGATGACCGCCATAATTTTCAGCATTTTTTCCTGTTCGGAAAGCACTTGCAAATCGGCTGTTTCTATCTTTTGAACGCGTTCTTTGTCGCCGGCTTCCAGACGCGGCAGAACGATTTCTTTCATCACATCCATTGTAAGCTGATATTCGTCCACATAGCGGGTGTATGTGATGTAAATATTATTTTGCGAAACGTACATTTGCTGATTGCCGTCCAGAAGATAAACTTCGCTTTGCGGCGGCTGGTTTTTGTCGCTGATGCTGACGCCGGTGGCTGTGACGAAGCTTTGCGAGCGGTAAGGCGCGTCAAAATAATATACCGGCATCTCATTTTCTTCGTTGATAGGCCGGCCGCTGTTTAAAATATAAGGAACCGGCATCGGGTCAATGCCGTAGTCGTATTGGTATCTTGATGTAACGAAATAAATATAGTCTTTAATCATCCGCGAGTTGGTATAATATCCTTCAAAACTCAAGTCTCTTTCCAGGATAGGATTTTTGCGATCGGTGATGTCGTATGTCTTAAGAAAGGTGTATTGATTTCTAATTCTCATTTTGGGCAATATGGTTGATTGCGCGTTTGAGTAGTCCGATCCGTAAACCGCCAGTTTATTGCCGTTGACAAAAAGCCCGGACGGCGAAGAAGAGACGAATTTTATTTCAGAAACTAATTCAGCGCTTTCGGCCGGAAACGCTTTGACTATGTTGACTGACTTTTGAGTAACTATATAAAGGTAATACCCATCGGTTTTAACGATATCCGCTTCATCCACTCCTTCAACCTGAATATTAGTGGCCGAATATTCAGGTCCCCCGCCGCCCATTCCCCTGTCCGCCATTCCCGCGACGTTAATGCCAGAAGACGGCACGCTGGCCATCGGCATCGCTTCGCGCATTGATTTTCTCACCAAATCCAAACCACCGTAATAGTCTGAAGCCGGGGAAATATGTTTTTCCAAAAATTTTTTCAACTCGGCGTAATCTTTGAATTTCTTAATCCCGCCTTGTTGCGGCTGTTGAGAAACCGGCACTTTCGGAACTTCCGGAATAACCGGCGATTGAGGCGTTGGGCGATGCGGGGCAAACGCGTCTTTCATATAGAAATATCCACCCGCCAAACCGCCGACGATTACCACGATAAGCGCTATTAAAATGATGTTGACTTTTGACATATTAAAGATTATTGATAACTATATCATTATAAACCCATTGTAACATCTTATCAATATAATTCGTCTTAATTGAAGATAATGAGCAGTGATTTTAATAAATTATATCGGGAACGCGTTGATTCTATATATCGGTTCGTGTTTTTTAAAGTTAGCGACAAAGACATCGCCTGGGACATCACGCAGGAGTGTTTTTTGAAAATGTGGCGTCAAATCCAGAGCGGGGTGGCGGTAAAAAACAGCAACGCTCTGCTTTACGCGATCGCACGCAATCTGGTTATAGATTATTGGCGACAAAAAGATCGCGGACAGAATGTGGCGCTGGATGATGTGGCGCATATTCTCCGGGATGACAGCGATTTATTTGAGGATAAGGCCTCCAAAGATGAAATAGCGCGTTTATTAAGATGCGTTGACAAATTGCCGGAAAGCCAGCGGGAAATAGTCATTTTGCGCTATGTAGACGATTTACCGTATTCCGAGATAGCGCGCGTTATCGGCAAGAACGCCGTCGCTTCAAGAGTGGCCGCGCACCGCGCCGTTAAAGCGCTGAAAAAAATAATGCTTGAAAGTTAAAATAATGAAATCGCTTAAACGACAATTTAAAATACTGAAAAGCGTAAAGCCGGATGAAACTAAAAGAGAAGAATTTTTCAAGCTGATCGCCGAAATGTCGGCGGACTACCGAACGCCGTCCTTTTCTCGGCGTTATTTCGCTGTTTTTTCTAGAAGCGTTCCGGCGCTGGTTCTTATTTCAGCGCTGTTTTTGGCCGCATCCGGCGCGGGCATAACTTTCGCTTCGCAAAACGCTTTGCCCGGAGAAGCGCTGTATCCGGCGAAGCTGGCCATTGAAAAAATCATGGTGGCTACGGCCGGCAATGTTGAAAAGAAAACCGAATTACGCCTGGAATATGCCGGCCGGCGGCTGGACGAGGTTGAGAAGATAGTCGAGCAAAAAAATGAGATAGAAGAAAAAGAAGTAGCGACGGTTTTGGAAGACTACGAAAAAAAGCTTGATGACGCGCAGAAAGCCGCGCGAATTGAAAAGCCGGACGCGCAGAAAGCCGTTTCCGCCGTTCAAGAGTCGGCGAAAGTTTATGAAAGGAACATTGCCGAATTGATATCTCGCGCGGAGGAGAAAAAAATGAGTGAAAAAGTAAAAGAACGGCTTAAACGCGCGCACGAACGCACTAAAGAGAAATTAAAAGATAGTGATAAAGATGAAAATGAATATGAAAAAGAGGACAAAAAAGAAAATGAAAAAGAAAGTGGGGAAATCAGAAAAAAAATAAAGAGGAAAGGCGCGAAAATAAAGCAGAGCGGGAAGAATCAAAATAACGTTACTGTTTCCAATCAGACGATCGTCGGATTGGAAACACTCAGCCTTTTATGACGGCAATCGGTTTCAGACGCGCGACTTTTTTGGCGATGCCGGCCCGATGCACCACCTCCACTACCTCATCAATATCTTTGTACGCCTCGGGCGCTTCTTCGGCGAGACCCGAAAGCGACCCCGCTCTGACCGCTATCCCTCGTTTGACCAGCGATGTTTTTAGATCAGCGCCTCTGATTTCTCTTTTGGCTTGGGTGCGCGATATTCTTCGCCCGGCGCCGTGGCAAGAAGAGCCGAAGCTTTCCTCCAGCGCTTTCGATTGGCCTAAAAGTACATAAGAAGCCGTGCCCATACTGCCCGGGATCAGCACCGGCTGGCCGGGGAAAGCGCGCGTCGCTCCTTTTCTATGCACTATCAGGCCGTCTTCAATTTTGGCAATGTTGTGTGCCACGTCATAAATGACGCTTAATTCCCCGCCGCTCTCGCCTAAAATATCGTTCCACGCTTTTCTTACCTCATGAGTAATCAGTTGGCGGTTGACCCAGGCGAAATTGGCGCCCGCGGACATCGCTTTGAAATAATCCTGGCCTTCTTTTGACTGAAACGGCGCGCAAGCGAGTTCGCGATCGGGTAGAACAATATTATATTTACGCATCGCCTGCGTCATTGTCCTGATATAATCGGTGGCGATTTGATGGCCTAAACCGCGTGAACCGGTATGAATTAAAACGACAACCTGGTTTTTAAAAATACCTAATTTTTTAGCAGACTCCTCGTCAAATATCGTTTCTATTTTATCTATCTCCACGAAATGATTGCCGGCGCCCAGCGTGCCCAGCTGGTCGCGCCCGCGCGCTTTGGCATGGCTTGAAACCAGACTTGCGTCGGCGTTATCAAGCGCTCCGCGCGATTCCAGATTTTCCAAATCTTCCACGGTTCCGTAACCCATCTCTACAGCCCGTTTCGCGCCGCTTTCCAGTACTTCGTCAAATAATTTTTCGGATAACTTCAAGCGCCCGCCGCGGCCCACGCCCGACGGCACTTCTTCATAAATCGCGGTGGCCAGTTTCTCCAGACCGGACGTGATTTCGTCGCGCGTTAAGTCCGAGCGCAGCAAACGCACTCCGCAGTTAATGTCATAGCCGATGCCGCCCGGCGAGATCACGCCGGTTTGCGCGTCAAAAGCGGCCACTCCGCCCACCGGAAAGCCGTAGCCCTCGTGGACATCGGGCATTGCGAGCGCGTATTTTTGGATGCCGGGCAGTGTGGCCACATTGACCAATTGTTCCAGCGACCGGTCGCGCGAAATTCCCGCGAGCATTTTTTCCGAAACGTACACCCGCGCCGGCACGCGCATATCACTCCGATAGCTTTTCGGTATCTCCCAAATCCAATCATTAATTTTAGTAAGATTGATCATAAGGCATTAAAGTTTAAATTCTTTCAAAACGGCGTATTCGGCGCCGGTGTTTGATAAGAGCGGTTCCATTAAAGGAAAGAGTGCGAATTTTCCTTCCAGTTTTTCCAGCGCGCTTATAATCGCATCAACATTCTTTTCATGCCACGGCGGCATCAGAGTAATATGCAGATTTTCCCCATTAACCCAGCGCACGGGCCTGCCCGCCATAAGCCTAACATCAGGCATCGCCTCTTTTTCCGAATAACAACACATCTCGCATTGTTGGTTATATTTCCCTGACAGGCATTGGCAAGCGGGCCAGCCGGCGTGTTTTTCCTGCCAAAGCGAAACTTCTTTTTGCAATTCTTCCGGGATGCCAAGCGCGACAAATATTCTTCTGGCAGAATTCATATGTCAAAAAGAATTATTATTTCGTAATCGCCACTGTTACTTTTGATTATTTCAGCTCCGTGGTAAGTAACGGCTTTGATATCTTCGCCGAACACTGCCGGTTTGCCTTCCAATTCGCCTTCCAATTCAGTTTCGGAAAAGCTCGAGAAGCGTACGACCATGTACGCTTCTTTGTGGATTTGCGAGAGCGACAAAGCTTCGTTTAAAAAATCAATTAAAAGCGCCGTCTGATCGAACGAGGCGATGCCGATATGTCTTCGCGTCGATTCGGTGGAGTTTTTAACCGCCGGCTTGGCGATAGTCATCATTCCTTTCAGAGCTTCCGAAAACAACTCTTCCGGAGTTTTGCCGCTCGCTTTTAGCCGCACATCGGCGGTATGAGGGAGAATTTCGTAGGGCATTATTTTAGTTTTTACGTTGAGGTTTAACCTCCGCCCGCTGACTTTTTCTTACCCATGAGTTATTTGTTGCCGCGTAACGCCCTGATGATAAAAAACTTTTTGTTGTTGGAGGTTGAACCTCGCCACATTAGCGCTCCCGAGTTAAATCAAATTCCCAATATGGCGAGGTCGGGTTTCCCCGCCTGCCATTGCCTGTCAGGGAAGTATAGCCGACAATACAGATATAATCATTACTCGGGATAAACAGCATCGCTGGGTGTTAGGCTTATGGCGGGCAGGCAACAAAAAAAACATTGCGCAACTCCTTTCTTTTTTGCAAAGACAAATAGCTATGGATGTGATTGGGAATCAGCTGGCGGAAGCCCGACCTCAAATCACGAGTTCGCAGACATTGCCGACGCAGGCGAGTTCTTTTTTGTTTTCAGTCATATCTTCGTTTTCGTAGGTGGTGATCTTTGAGAAATCCAGAAGCCCGATCCTTTTGGCCAATTCATCGTATTTTTCTTTATTGACCGTTTCGTAAGGAGCCAATTGATACACATGGTTATCGCGCGGCAGGAATGACAAACCGCCCACCAGTTCCCAGTTTTTATAAAGCCAGTTGGCTACTTCCACCCACTCCTCTTCGCCCACCGAGATGGTGACGGACGGGTTATGTTCGGTGTAATTCTCTTTAACCAGTTTCCAGTGCTCCAGTTGTTCAATAGCCGAGATGTCGTCTTTATAAATGGCGTCTTCAGGCGCTTTTACCGGAAATTCCAATACGAAAGTGTTGGCTGTTTCCAGCGACTGCCCGACTTCCGGATAATGCGGGATCCCCTGGTCTTTTAACATCCGGAAAAGAGGGTCGGAAGAAGCTATGCGCACGCGGCGGATATAATATTGAGAATGGCGCGGATGCATACCGGAAGCGCAGTCAACCATTTGAGAAAGAGTGCCGGACGGCTTCACGCAGGTAATGCAGGCCGCTTGATTGACGCCGAACTTTTTGGCGTATTGTTTATTGATTTTAACAGTTTCTTCCTTTAATTTTTCTAAAACTTCTCCTTTGCGCGCGGCCGGGCAATCCCATTGGCCGGTGATGGACACGCCGAGCAATCGTTCATTTTCGCAATTTTCTTTCCATTCTTTTGAAAGATACGGGAAATTGGTCAGCGTCGCCTGGTATGTGCCTAAAATAGCGGCCACGCGGATTTTACGCAAAAGCGATTCAATGGTATCTTCGGCGCGCGCGACTATTTCGGAAAGATTGCAGAATTGCTTGGACTGCAAAATAATCTCCCCGCATGGATTGGTGCCTAAATGGCTTAGATCATTGTCCAAAAGCTTCAAGCGCCTTTCCGGCAATGTTTTTTTGAGCCCGCCGCGGTTGAAAATCCCCCGCTCGCCAGAACCGCTTTTCATCAGAGAGATCCACTCGTCAAGAAACTCAATATTATTCGGCTTTTCGTTGTAAACGGCTGAATTGTTGGCCATCATTCTTTGCGGTTCTGAAGTGTAGAATTGGCCGCGTTTGGCATCGCGCATATCTTGGTCGTCCAAATCGGAAAGCGAAATCAGCGCGCTCCGGCGCACTCCACCGGCGATTACCACTTCGCCGATTTTACAAACAATGTCGTGCACGTCAATGTTGGAAAGCCGACGGCCTTGTTTTTTTAATATCTTGGCGCGCGTGAATTCCAAAACCGAGCGCAAAGAATCCGGCCCGGAAGACCGCCCACCCATTGTTTTTAAACGCGCGCCGGTCGGCCGGAGTTTGGAAAAATCAAAATCAACATCTTTGCCGTCAAACCAGGTTTTTATTCCGTGGGTAAGCGCGTCCGACCAGCCCTCGCGCGTGTCGGCCACGACATAAGTTGGGAGCATCTTGCCGGCTTGCGATTTGATTTGAGGTAAGGCCTGCACATTCTGGCTTTCCACCGAAAATCCGACGCCCGTCCCGCACATCAAAATATACATAATCTCGCCGAAATCCTGAATTTCGGACGGCGCGATGTAAGAGCAGTTATACGCGCAGACGTTGGTTTTGCGCGCCGCGTCTCCGGCAAACTGCAAAAGGCGCATAGACGGCATCGCCTCTTGTTTCAAAATCGCCTCGCGCACTTCGGCGTATTCTTTGGAAGTAAGCTTCTCGCCCAGGTTTTCCATCATAAAATTCATATAACGATCCACCGTTTCAATCCAGGTTTCTCTCCGGCCCTTGTCTTCTATCCAGCGGGCGTAGGTGCGGTAGTATATAAATTCGGAGAGCTGGTTCCTGAAGTATTTTTTGCTCTCGGCCGTGAGTTTTTTGACCTCTTCGGGCACTTCCACGCCGTGCGAGCGCAATTCCGCCCGTTTGGATCGGTATAAAATATACGCCTTGGCCGTTTCCACGAAATCTTCCCACATCAGTTCGCGCTCCACGGCATCCTGAACCTCTTCCACCGTCGGGGTGTATCCGGCGTTTTTAATGTGCGCCTTGGAAAGCTGGAGAACCACCTGCTCGGCAACGCGCGAAGCGTCAAACTCCGTCCCTTCTCCCGTCGCCAGCATGGCTTTAAATACGGCGTTGAATATCTTTTTTACGTCAAAATCAACCAGCTTCCCGTTTCTTTTCTTGACTTGCTTGATCAAATTTGACACCTTCTTCGCACTTTCAACGCCTCGAACCATTTTAGTTGCTTATATTCTTCTGACCGCCGTTTTTTATCGCCAAAAACGGAAACATAAAGAATACAAGGCGAGTTATTAATAATTATTAGAATCTTTTGTATATCCATTTTAAACCTAAGCAAGGATTTTGCAAATAGCAAAAAATTATAAAAGAAAAAGGCCTAAATTTTGTTTAAACTTAGGCCTTTTTTAGATTCCGGTTGAGCGATCTCCCGAGAGTTATCCCCCGTTGTTTTTCAGCGGATCATAAGACGGCGCCGGCACTATTGTCGGAGACAAGATTTCGTCAAGAGTTTACAAATTTTCAAATAGTGTTTGCATTATCTTCTCATAATACGACCATCTTTTTCGCCAATCGGTCCGTTGCGGATATGTGCTGTTCATAAGCAATACGACGGATAAGTCGTATTCGGGCGCGATGGCGATCATCGGGCCGGTAAAGCCGGTGTGTCCGGCGATATGCTTCCGCGTTTTCCCCATCCAATCGCAGTCAATCATCCAGCCGAGTCCGAAACCGACCGAATCACCGAAAGTTTGCTTTAAAAGCGCCGATTTTTTCAATCTCTCGCTCAAAATTTGGCTCTCATTAAGCCATGTTTGACACAAACGATTCAGATCTTCCGCCGTGGAAAACAGGCCGGCGTGACCGGCGACTCCGCCCAAGGCATACGCGCTCTCATCGTGCACTTGGCCGATTATCAATCCCCTATTCTCCGTAATCTCGGTTGGCGCGATCCTTTCAAAGAAAGCGCCTGGCGGGTTGAAAAAAGTCTCTTTCATTCCAAGCGGACGGCAGACTTTTTCCAGGAAAAATTTATTCAGAACTTTCTTGGAAACAAGCTCAATTATTTTTCCCAAAAGATACGCATTGACATTGGCGTATTCCACCTTGGCGCCCGGCTTGTTTTTGAGAGATGCTTGGATGATCGCTTGATGTATCTCGTCCGGTTTTTGTTCCGCGAGCCTTGCCATCCAGGACGAAATTCCCGAAGTATGCGTCAAAAGATGGCGAACGGCAACTTTATCGCCGTAAGCGCATCGCGGGAAAAATTCGGCGAGCTTGTCGTCAAGCGAAATCTCTCCCTGATCAGCCAAAATCAGCGCGGCGGTAGCGGTAAAAATTTTCGTGATGGAAGCGATGTCGTATATCGTATCTTTGGTCACGGCTCGCAACCCCTCGTCCTGGTAACGCGTCATCCCAAACGACTCATACAGCACGGTTTTTCCGTTTCGCGAAACCAAAAGCACTCCCCCGGGCGCGACCCGCTCGGCCACCATTTCGTTTAAAATCTTTTCAATAGTCATTTTACACCTCCTTATATTGATATTTGTTAATGTTCTTTTATTTCTTATGATCATATAGCTCATACAATCATATTCTTGCCCACTTTGGCAAGCGCATAAAAGCATGCTTTACAAGCGTGCTTTAAGGAAAAGAAAACTTTTTTGCTGGGTTCTGCTCTCAACGAGCAGGGCGGCGGGGCTTCGCTTCCGGCTCGGGCGAGGCGGAATTCCCCCCATTCACCCGCCTAAATTTTGCTTTGCAAAACTTTGGCGGGCAAGCCCCCCTTCCGCCGTGTTCTTGCGGGGACGGACGGGATTTTTGGCGGCGGCTAAAATGTTCTGATTTCTCCATTGAATAACCAATCAGGAACTTCAACTGATTTCGTATTCCGATGATTCGCCAGAATAAGCCGGAGTGTTCGTATCGCTGTGTATGCCTGTTTTATCAATTTTTTCTGATCTTCATAAAATCTTAAATTCCATTCGTTTTTAAAATAAGAGTGTGCGGGTTTAGAACGAAGACCGCGTATTTCACGAAAAGTTTTAAACATTTCATCTTTCGGCCCATGATCGGAAAATCTAACAGTCTTGTTAATCCAAATTTCCAATTTCCGAATAAGTTGATTATCAATCTTTTCCATAGTTTCGCCATCCGGAAGATCAGATTCACTAATTTTATCTTTAAAAAATTCTTTATTTAAATTATCACTCATCATACGATCTAATGTATGGCAGAATAGTTCATATTCCCGCAATGTCGGCAAGATGAGAAAGCCAAAATTTTCAGGTTTTTCATCGTATTCAAAAGTTTTGTTTATCAATGAAATCCCGCTAATTTTTTCTGACATTTCTTTTATAATCTCCAACTCTTTAAGAAACGCAGAAAAAATTGACTCTTTTTCGTAGAAATCTCCAAGAATAGACCTTCGAAATTCTGGGTGTAGCCGATATTTATAATATCCGCCCAGCATTTTTGCCTTCCAAATCTGCTGATGTTCCGGTGTCAATTTTGCCAAATCAGTAAGTAAAACAGCAACTGCGCGAATCCCGCTATCCCCAAAACCGAAGCCGAAATGCTCTATAAAAATTTGATCCGACGGATTAAGTAATTTTTCATCCACATATATTATTGAACCGGTTATATCATCTGTCCGATATTTATAGCGTGGGTCATTTCTATAAATTGCTAAAATGCCAAGCTCAAAAAAATAGGGTCGCAACTGCCATTCACCCATCGCCAAGCGCAAAGTAAATGGCCGAGAAATATATTTTTTCCAATCCACTATATTTTTCAAGTGATCTGGCGTTGGATAAACACAGCAGCTAATTCCTTGAACAAATCTAATTTTAATATCTCCTTCACCAAATGTTTCCGCGCTCACTCCCGATTGTTTTATGTGATCGTCAATTTGAAACTGGTGCAGCTTTTCAATTTGTTTTTCTACGGCCGGTGCGGGGGGTTTAATATGCGGATTTGGAATATCGCCCTCATAAATCAAATCAATCTTTCGATTCTTGATTAACGCAGTAATTTCTTCCTTAAATTTGTCTTTTGAAAGAGATGATTTCTTGTATAAGTCCTCAATCGATATTCCATTGAAATCTCTTGAGTTAAGGTAAAAATTTGTTATCTCATTTAAAATGTTTTCCTTGTCCATAAAGAGATTTCATATTCCAGATTTAGTTCGATTATGTTCCTTGCATAGCATTTGGCAGTTCTCTGCAATCGTTTTTCCGCCCTCGTGCCAAGGTGTGATGTGATCGGCTTCCATTTCGGAAATATCCCATTGTTTTTTATCTTTTTTCTGCTTTTTGCAAAATGGGCAAATGCCATCCTGTCTTTCATACGCCTCGCGCTTCATTCTGTCGGTAAAAGCACGAATTGAAAGGTGTCTTTCTTGCCCGGTCAAAACATACGGATAAATACCGGACTTTTTGGTAACATCTTCGTCTTGCATTAGCTCTTTGATCTCGGTTTCGAGCTTGGCGGCGTTTAGTTTTTTGTCTTTGAATTGGTTGTATAGTTCGCCCCAACTTACGCTCGCCATCTCTTTTCGGTAATTAGGGAAAGTTTTACGTACCCATGCTATAACATCCTGAAAGTACTGCCACAATTCATCGGCATTTTTATCGTGCTGATGTTTGGCCATATAATCTTCTATTTTGCCGTCATTTATCCAAAATAGCGCGGTTTCTAAATAATCTTGTCGGATCGGCGAACCGCTAACTAATTGTCCGCCGTCGTTTGCCAACAGATACGCCGCACAATTTGATTTGCTAAATTTCAATTTTGCGTCGGAAAGCCATGGGCCGGTATAAACTGCGTTGCGAATTTCTTGCTCATTCACCTTTTCTCCGTACGTATTTATCACCGTAAACCAATCGATTCGCTCTTTATCAGTACCCTCGCAAAGATAAATCATCAGTTCATAATCCAAAATTTTATCCTGCTCCTCTTTGGTTAAATTATGGAAAAAGCGGTTTTTTAGGGAAAAATCGCCATTAACATATTGCCCAATGCTAATAGTCCGCTGTTGGCCATCCAGCACTTCGTAGCCGCCATCATCTCTAATCATCCAATACATCACATTCAACGGAAAACCTTTTTTTACAGTTTCTATCACGGCATCGCGCTGTTTTTCCTTATACACAAATTCGCGCTGATATTTCGGACGAATATCAAGCTTGCCGCCATAAGCCACAACGCCTTCTTCCGCGCTGTCTTTGTAACCTCCAATAACCTTTCTGATTTTAATTTTATGCAGATCGATTTTCATGCTATTTTTTTGCGTTTAATTAAAATGCGGTTGTATATTTTCCTTCCCCGAATAAGGGTAAGGCATTTATAACCAATCCATCGTGCAGAATTAGCTACACCCAGTATTTCAAACTGTTTTGGGTTATATTTATCAACAAACGTAATTGGAACGCCCATCACACCATTGTAATTCATTGGAATATCAGAAACCTTGTCAACGTTAATGACATCGTAGTTGTCATACTTGGGAAATTCTTCTGACGTATATTTTTTATACAACACGATATTCTCGTGTCGTTTAGTGGTATCGAGATTTGTAAACCACAAAATTCTTCCCATGCTGAAATATTTCACGCCATTTACAATTTTCTTTCTTGATTTTGTAGGGATGTCGTAATCCATCGGAACCTGAAACCATTTTGTGCCGCCGTTATCGTAACCAAACCACAATTTGTCATCTTTAACATAACCAAAAGTTTCTTTGTAGGTGATGGCGTTCTGGTCGCCAAGAATTAAAAACTTCTTCTTGTTATCCATTAGCTGTGCAACATATTCACGAAAGAGAGAAAATGGTGGATTCGTTACGACAATATCCGCTTCTTTGAGCAACTTGATACATTCTTCACTACGAAAATCCCCGTTACCTTTAAGTGGGGTTGCGGTGTTTTTATCGTGTTTTAGCAAATACTCCACATCGTCAAGATTTATTGCGCCATCATTGTCTGTATCTGGCACTTTTTTGATTTCAATTTTGAACGGCTCTTTACCCGATGGCTTCAGCCCTTCTACCTCAAACAGTGGTAATTGTCCGCCGACGATAGGCGATTTGACGTAACTCGTGGTGATGAGTTTCTTCAACCCAAGCGCGTTGAAATTGGCGGCAAAGTATTTGAAAAAGTTACTCTCAAAAGGATCGTCGCAGTTGCAATAAACAACTTTGCCGCGAAACTGATCTTTGTAGTGCTTGAGCTCTTTTTCAATATCAACAAGTTGAGTATAAAACTCATCTGTTTTAGCAGTCCTTGCTGAATGTAAGTTTTTGTTTAAGGATTTATCCATAACTATTTCTGTATTAAATCATCAACGCCGACATTCAGAGCTTTTGCAATCTTGGACAGCGTTTCAATGGTCGGGTTGATGTTTGCTGATTCAATCTTAATGATCGTGTTAATTCAGGGGACACCATACTTCAATTCAGGGGACACCATACTCAATTATTAGAAATCCAAAGAATCACTTTCTCGTTTCCATACCTTTCCGCGCTTCGCGCGGCCGAATCCGGTCGGGCAAAAATCGGAAAGTTTAATCTTGGTGCGTAGGGCAGGATTCGAACCTGCGAAGACATAAAGCCATGTGATTTACAGTCACACCCCGTTGGCCGCTTGGGTACCTACGCAAATATTTTGATAATTTTCTATCCAATGTGTGAGCCGGAGAGAGGGATCGAACCCCCAACCTTTCGCTTACAAAGCGATTGCTCTACCATTGAGCTACTCCGGCTTAAGCCATTAGTTTCTTCTCATACTCCTTTATCCACTGCAAAATCGTCATTAATAACCGTTTATCAGAATAGTTTAACGCGATTGTGCCATAAGGTGATTTGTTTTTATATGTGCCGGGTTTGCCTTTATGTATGTATGATAAATAAAAACGGCGACTTGGTATCTTAGTCGCGCGAGACCAAAACAATTCTATTTCCTTTTTGTTATGATCAGGATACATATGAATCAGCGCTTTTAATCTATCTTCAGAAACGCCACACACAATCCTTAAAAATTTTAAAAATAACCTAATCATCCCAGGATTGCTATTTGTGAATTTCACCGTGTTGCCATTCTTTGATCCCTCCCCCCAATATAACATAGCCCCAGCAATTTTTAACTCTTCTTCTTTTTTAGTAAGATGATTTTTTAATTTGAACGGTCTTTTATTGAATTTTGTAATGTGCAAATTAGTAATTGCATCACTCACTGATCTTTTTTGTACTCCATTTTTATGTAAATAGTATCCTACTCCTGAAGCTGATAAATTAAGTCTTTGCGCTATCTGCATCATAGATAGCTTATTTTTTACATAAAGATTTATAATTGTTTGCTGTTTATCGTCTCCCATCTAACTATTATAACAAACCAAATGTTACTTAACAAGTAGTCCATTAATTCTGGTTCGGAATGTTTTCATTTTCTTCTTTCTTTTCCGGCTCTTTGTTTTTCTCAATTTCCTTTGACGAAAACCAATGGTGCTCCCATTCCATTTTTTGAGATTCCTGGCGGGCCTTTTTGGCCATCATTTCAATCAAGTGATACATCCGCAGAAACCATATCCGCAGTTTGTTTAAAGCTGTGGCCGTGTTTGAGAGTAGGTATATTTTCAGCCGTTTGGGATTGAGCGCGAAAATAAACGCCTTGGATATTCTCAGAGAGAATTGAATGAATGTTTCTTGATTGGCTAGCGATTCCTGCGGTATTTCAACAAGCTGGGGAATTTTTTTGAAAATCAAATACGCCAGACCGATGCCGGAAGAGAAAAAGACGATTGGGAATAGATAAGAAAGCATGCCCATGTGATTAAAATTTACGAGCTCATAGCGATGAAAATTTTACCATCACATTGAGCACCCGCCAAAGTTTTTGCTTTGCAAAAATTTAGGCGGGTAAAGGTTTTGTTTCCAAAATTACTTCGGTTCGCGCCTCGTAATTTTGGACAAAGCCCTTTATATCTCGTAGCGAGCGAATTTACCCGCTTCTATGTTTTCGCCGACCTTGGCGATATATTCGCTGATGAGATCGCTGATGGTTTTAGAATCATCTTTAACGAAAGGTTGCGACAAGAGGCAATTTTCTTCGTAATATTTTTTGAGACGGCCCTCAATGATTGTTTGCTGGACTTGGGGCGGTTTATTGGCGATATCGCCTTGCTCGGCGTAAACTTTCTTCTCCGCCTCTAAGACATCCGCCGGCACATCTTCCGACTTGAGATAGCTCGGCTTCATCGCGGCAATGTGCATAGCGATGTCGCGTGCCAGATTTTGAAATTCGTCTGTTTTAGCGACGAAATCCGTCTCGCATTTCAGCTCAAGCAAAACGCCGATGCGCCCGTTGGCATGCAAATAAGACGAAATAATGCCGGCCTTCGTTTCTCGGGAAGATTTTTTGTCGGCGACGATCTTCCCCCGTTTTCTCAAAACCAAAAGCGCCTGTTCTTCGTCACCATTCGCTTCGTCCAGCGCTCTTTTCACTTCGTTGATTGAAGCCAACGTTTGTTCTCTTAATTTTTGAATTTTTTCCAATGAGATAGCCATGTGCGTTTTTTATTTTTCTGTCATCTTCGCGAAAGCGAGGATCCGGTACTCCAAAAATCTTTCCTGGATTCCCGCTTCCGCGGGAATGACAGATTAAAAGTGGTTTAATTGACTTTATGAACTTTATAAACTTTAAGACTTTATAAACTCGCTCTTCCCTTCCTCTATCGCCGCGGCCAGATAGTCAAGTATGAACCGCACCGATTTACCGGATTTGTCGTTGGCCGGGATCGGGAAATTGACAAGCGTCGGGTCGGTGTTGGTGTCGGTAATCGCCACTGTTGGCACGCCCATTCTTATGGCTTCCCTTAAAGCGGTGCTATGCTCTTCTATGTCAACCATAATCAGCGCGTTGGGCAGTTGCTTGAGCGTTTTTAGGCCACCCATTTTCTTTTCTAAATCTTCCAGCTCCCGGTCAATCATCAACTGCTCTTTTTTGGTGTATTTTTCAAGCTCGCCTTTCGCCTTTTGCGCTTCTTGGCTCAAAAAATATTCCAGGCGCTTTGAAATGACCGGGAAATTTGTCAATGTGCCGCCCAACCAGCGTTCGGATACGTAAGGAATGCTCAGTCGTTGGGCGAATTCCTTGGTGAATGGCTTAGCCGGCATTTTCGTGCTGACGAAAAGTATCGTGCCGTTTCTGCCCGCCACTTCTTTCAAAAACGCGGCCGCTTCCTGCATTTTCGCGAGAGTTTTTTCAACGTTTATAATCTGAACATTCTGCCGGATGCCAAAAAGATAGGGCTTCATTTTCGGATGCCCTTTTGACTTTCTATGTCCGAGATGCACTCCGGCATCAATCATTTTTTGCAACATTTCCGCTTGTTCCATACTTATATTTATCCGTTTTATTTTCGCGATTTGACAAAAGTGCGCCAAAACGACGGATTTTATTTAATAATAACCCAAATATAGTATCACAACATTATATAAAAAGACAAGCCCGCCTAAGTTTTCGGACTGTTTTTCCCAAACTATGGAAGTTCAACTTCCATAGTTAATAATCATGAATGCTTGTCCAAAAACTTAGGCGGGCATGATCAAAGATCAATTAACGAATTTGTAAATATCTCCCGCACCCATCGTGATTATCACATTTGATTGGTTTAAATATTCTTTCAGGCACGCCGGTATGTCAATTTTGTTTTTTAAGAATGTTATCTTTTTGCCGTTTCCTTCAAGAACGGCGGCCATATCTGAGATGTTCACGCTTTCGTCTTTTTGCTCGCGCGCCGAAGAGAAAACATCAGTCAAAATAACTTCGTCGGCATCGCTGAATGACTGGGCGAAATCGCCGAATAGCGCTTTCGTCCGCGAATAAGTATGCGGCTGAAATACGGCCACGATTTTTTTTGTCGGATATTTTTCGCGCACAGCTTTGAGCGTCGCTTTGATCTCGGACGGGTGATGCGCGTAATCGTCATAAATCACGGCGCCGTTTGACTCACCGACCAGCTCCATGCGCCGCGCCGTGCCTTTGAAATTGGCCAGCGCCGTTTTTGCTTCAGCTTCGCTCACCCCCAGCTCCAACGCCGTCCGAAAAGCCAGCGCCGCGTTTGAGCGGTTGTGCTCTCCAGGCAGATGCAAAACCGGCATGAAAAAATCTCTGGCCCGCGCTTCAATCACTTTCGCTTTAGCGTTTCGCGCGAGTTCTTTCAGCCGCGCGTCATCGGCGTTGATAACCAAAAATCCGTTTTCCGGAATTTGCGCGATGAATTTTGCGAAAGCGTTTTCGTAGTCACCGGCGGTTTTAAAATAATCCGGGTGATCGTAGTCAATATTGGTGATGATTGCTCCGCGCGGGCGGTAATTTAAAAACGCTTCTTTGTATTCGTCCGCTTCCAAGACGAAAAGCGCGTCCGGTTTAGCCAAATCTCCGGAAACCGCGCCCGATCCCCAGTCAAGCACCGTTGAGCCGACAATCGCTGTTACATTTTTTCCGGCTGATTTTAAAATATGAGCCAGCATCGCGGTAGTGGTTGTTTTGCCGTGACTGCCGGCGACCGCGATGCCGTAATGCGCGTTGAAAAGCTCCGCCACCACTTCCGGATAAGAAAAAACGGGTATATTCAAATCTTGAGCCGCCCGCACTTCCTCGTTATCCGAATTATACGCGTTGGAACGAATCACCGCTTCCGCACCCTTTATATTTTCAACGGAAAATTCAGCTATGGGAATATTGAGCAGTTTTAAAGCACCGGCGGTTATAAAATCTTCTTTAGCATCCGAACCGGAGACGATAAACCCATTTTTCACCAGCACTTCCGCTAACGCCGCCATACCGACTCCCTTAACGCCGACCATATGAACGCGCTTGTGGAGGTTCAACCTCCGCCCGCTGACATTTTGTTTTATTATTGAGTTATTTGTTGCCATATAACATCCGTTGAGACCCGACCTCCGCTTGCTGATTCCCGCTTAACATCAGGGTTATTTGTCTTTGAGATAACGAAGGGAGTTGAATCGGTTTCCCGTTGTTGGAGATCGGGTCTCGCTACATTGGCATTCAATTTGGCGAGGTCGGGTTTCCAACAACAAAAACATTGCGCAATTCTTTTCCTTTTCGCGAAGACAAATAGCGTTGATGACAATTGGCAGTCAGCAGGCGGAAGCCCGACCTCTTGGAGGTTGAACCTCGCCATATTGGATTTTTATTTAGCTCGGAAACGATAATATGGCGAGGTCGGGTTTCCAACAACGAGAAAATCACCCTAACTCCAATCATCATCTCAAAGACAAATAGCCCTGATAACAACCCGGAATCAGCGGGCGGAAGCCCAACCTCTACGACCTCTAAACAACCAGAGGAAAAATGCCAGCCAAGCGACGGCCAGTACGACATAACGGTATTGGTCAAAGGCAAAATATGACAGCGCGGTGCCGGCGGGAGCGCTTGATTTCTCTAAACTTACCGCATCCTGAACGCTGTATGCCAATACCGGTTCGGCGATAAATGATTTTATGCCGTTATGTATTTTATATTCAACGAAAGAAGATTTTTCTCGCGCCTGAGAGCTTGTCTTTCTGTTGTCTGAAACCGGCGAGGATTCAATCGGTTTATCGGATACGGCTGAAGAAACGGCTATATTTTTCATACCGGGCGTTTGTTCGGCGCTCCATTCATATCGGCCGTCGGCAGTTAAAACGGCTACGAAATTTTCCGGCGCGTTTTTATATTCAACTTTCTCAGCTATTTGGCCATTGGGATAAAATAAATAAACGGTACCGCTCTCTGGCAAAGAAATACTAGTGGTCGTTTCCCGTAGCGCTAAAAATCCGTTGCCGGATAAAAAAGTATTTTCCGGCATTTTAAAATCCGGCCGCGAGTCCCGCGCGCCAAGTCCCCAGTCCGAAATATCAACGCCGTAAGGCGCTTTGTTGGAAAGCTCGATCCACCAATTTTCTTTATCGGCCGGATTCGGGACGAATTCCGATAAAGCGATGCTGTTTGAATAAATATCGGCACGCAGTTGATCTTCCGCCGACTGAACGCCGTCGGAAATCTTCAGAGTGACAATATAATTGCCCGGGAATGAATATCTGTGAGAAACTTGCCTGCCTTCTTGGGTCGCCCCGTCGCCGAAATTCCATAAAAAAGTAAGCGCCGGACCGCCTTGCGATTTTGAACCTTCAAAAAATATTTCATCGCCCGTCAACGCGACAATATTTTCTCCGGCATCAGCCGTCAAAGGAGGCGATCTCGGAGCTGAAGAAATGATCGGCTCGGTTGATGTCGCGACCGTACTCTCATCGTTTAAAAGTAACCCGCCATTGGCCGAGTCGGGGGTGCCTCCTTCTACCGCGCTCTCTTTCCAAACTTGCCCGATTTTTTCAAGCATCAGGCCGTTTCCGTTCGCGCCCCACTCTTTTTGATACGACACGCTGTCAATCGCGACGCCGTCTTTATCAAAAAGAGTGAGAGTGGCCGCCGTGTTATTCAAACTCATCACCGTGTCAATGACCGTTCCGGAAAAGCCGGGATGATTGTTTAAAAATACGGCGGCATCGTCGGCCAATACCGCGTATCCGCCGGCCGGAATAATTATAGCGCCCTGTCCGCCGTTTTTGGGCGGAATATTCAACAAATGATTATCGCCGTCGTTAAATTTCCAACCGGTGATGTCAATTTCACTCGACAAGGTATTGTATATCTCTACCCATTCATGGCCTTCATCCGCGCCTTTAAGATCGTAAGCGATTTCCGTGAAAACAATATCCCCTGCCGCGGCGAAAGCAAAAATCGGCGAAAATAAAAAAATACCGTTCAAGGCGCAAAAAACAGTAATAAGTGATGTTTTCTTATTCGTAACTATTCGTATCATTCGCATAAATTCGTAGATTAGTATTATCCTAAAAATTCGCCAGATCTTTCGGGTCAATGTTGTGTTTGGGTTTTTGACCAATTTCCTTAAGTGATTTTTTAAGAATAGAGCGTAAACCCTCTACATCCGGCTCTTTCTTTTTCAGTTTCGGCGTAGCCGTGTTTGAAGCGCCGCCCGTCGGCATTTCGCCGTGAAACCGGTTATTAAAAGACGTCGGCGCTGACGCGAACGCTTCTTCCAGGGACAAAGAGTCATGCGTTCGTTTCGGCATTTGCTTGAACTTGGGCAGGCATTTTTTGCAAAAAGTCTGCCGTTTGGGATCGGGAATAAACGGCACTTTGATGGCGACTCCGCACATAGCGCAGATCGCGTCGTGAAGCATCGTGTGTTCAGCCGGTCTTTTCGCCGACGCAAGATACGGGGATTCGCCGGCTCCGCCCTCGCGAACGAAGCGGAGCGGGGCCGGCGGAGGCGAGTCAAATATACGCGCCTCTTTCGGATGCGATTCCGACGATAAACCGGACGAATTGCTCCAGCTTGCTATTTGCTCTTCTACCAGCGCGCGCGGCGTGCCGTATTTTGCGCGCGAGCGCCTGATGATTTCGTCTTTGAAGCTTTTTTGCGGTCTGGGGATCGGCGGCAAAGTATCGGCGGAAAACGCTCTTGAGGTAACGCCGTTGATCATCAGCTTCAGATAAATTTTTTGATTAGGCAGATTGACCAGATCCAGAGCGGCTACTTCCGGCGCGAATTCTTTCTCCAGAAATTCCGCGTCATCCGCGCCGACGCGGAAAGCGACCAGCGTGCCGGCGTTGCCCACTACCGCATCCCGCACCGGCTCTTCAAGCTGGGCGATGTACTGGTGCGCTAGAGTCATACATAGCCGGTATTTGCGCGCTTCCGATAAAATCCCCGCGAATGACTCGGTAGCGAAATTTTGAAATTCATCCACATAAAGATAAGAGTCCTCACGCTCTTCTTCCGGAATGTTGATGCGCGACATCGCCGCTTGCTGAATCTTAGTGATCAGCATCGCGCCGATCAGCGCCGATGAATCTTCGCCGATTTTTCCTTTGGAAAGATCCATTATAAAAATCTTTTTTGAATCCATAATGTCGCGCATATGGATGCTGGATTTCGTCTGGCCAACGATATTGCGAATCATCGGATTGGTCAAAAACTGGCCGACTTTGTTTTGAATGGGCGCGATCGCTTCTACTTCAAATTTGGAAGAGTATTTTCCGAATTCGTTAATCCAAAATTGCTTGACCACCGGATCAGTCAGATTCTCCACGATGATTTTACGGTATTCTTTATCCGAAAGTATCCGCAGTACGCCCAAAAGAGTGCTTTCCGGATATTCCAAAAGCGCTAAAATGGCGTTGCGTAGGACATATTCCAAGCGCGGCCCCCAGGAATCGGCCCAGATTTTTTTGAAAATACCCACTAAGCCGGACGACACCAGATGCCTTTCTTTTAAATCCACTTTCTCCACCGCGTTAAAAGCAATTGGAAAATCAACATCGGCCGGGTTGAAATACACCACATCATCAATGCGCTCTTCCGGCACATAATCCAAAATCGCCTCGGCGAATTCGCCATGCGGGTCAACCAGCGTCACGCCATTGCCGGCCAGAACATCGGAAATCATCATGTTTTTGAGCATGGTCGTTTTGCCCGTGCCGGTTTTCCCGATAATATACATATGCCGGCGGCGGTCATCCTCCTGGATGCCGAAAACCTGGCTTTTGTTTCTAAAATTTGTTTTAGCGAAGGGAATGATCATGGCAGACGAAGCACGAATTAAGAATTATGAATTAAGAATTGGGGAAAATACAGAGCATACTCATTTCCGAACCATAATTCGTAATTCATAATTCATGATTCGTGATTTTAAATTACCGGCAACGCTTTAGGCGGTTCGGCTTTTTTGGCCGTTATTTTCGGCAGTTTGGGCGCCTCAAGCACTACTGAAGGTATGTGATATACCGTCGCCAATTCTTCCGTATTGAAAATAATCCCCTTACTCACGAAAAATCGGATGCGCGCCCGCGTATAAAGCCGGCGTTTTCTTATATACTCTCTGGTTTTTTTGAATAGATAGTCTATGGACGGAGTGACCTGGTCGTTGGGTTTAAAACCGTTTAAGTTATATGTGGAAAATTGCTTGAAAGCTCCGAGCGCGGCCGGGATGCTCGCCTTGGAAAAAACATCGGCGCGAGCGATGTATAAAATCCTTATGCCCGATTTAAAACCGTGTTTGGAAATGCTTTCTTCCAGCGCGGCGACCGTTTCTTTCATTCCCGGAGAAAGGTGCTGCATCAATGTTTCCGGCTTTTCTTTCTCCTCTTTCCCGTTGGTCGCGGAACCGGCCGGCGTCCGCCCGAACAGTACGCCGATCAGATCGTAGAAAAATTGATAGATTTCTTCGGCGACATTGTCCCCGCTTTTTTTGGCGTTTTTTTTGCCTATCAGTTTATCCACCAATCGCTGGCCTGCTTTCTGCCATTCGTCGCCGGTCGGTTTGATCAAGTATTGCACCCAGATTTGCTCCCCTTCTCTCAGCTCGCCCAAAACTTCCATCAAAGAAGCGAGCGGGTCTATGAATTTTTTCTCGGTGGCCGGCTCTTCAAAAAAGCGGTAAGTCCTGATGGGGTAAGCGTCTTCTTTGGTGAAAATCAATTCCGTGCCCCAGAGATCGTATTGTTCGTTGGGTATATTGTCCGGCAAGCTCCAGGCGTAATCTTCCACTTCTTCAATTTCGCAATCTTTATATTGAGAATAGATTTGCGACTCAATCAGCCTCCTGAATTGAGCGGGGGTTTTGATAAAGAAATGAATCGCGCCGCCAATGCCGATTATTTCCATTGAGATGTGCAGTTGGTGTTTTCCATCCCGCCATTTTTCTTTGAAATTGGCGCTGGATTTGATGCTGTGCAGACCGGCAAAGACCTGCTCCATCGCCTTGGGCGTTCTTTCCACCAAACTCGGAATTTTTAATTCAAGCGTCACCCACTCCTGGCTGTTGGCGTAAGTTTTTTGGACGTACACAAGCCAGACGCTTCTCCAAACCAAAAAGAGAAAGAGGGGCGCGACCAGCCACCCCCAATTAAAGAGAAAATTTAATATTGGCAAGAGCGCTTGAGGATTCGGGGTCATTGAATGACGAAGTACGAATTATGAATTACGAATTATGAATTAAGAATTAGCCTACTGTTTTCCGTGATTCGTACTTCGTAATTCGTACTTCGTAATTCAGGATTTGTAAACAAACCTTCCATCCTCCATTTTCGCAAAATATTTCTTGTTTTGCAAGTTGAGAAGCACCGTGTTGGGTTTCACGTTTCTTTCCTTGCAGACGGCCGCGACGATTTCTTCGCGCGTCATCGGCTGATTTGAGTTTTTCAATACGCGCGCGAGCACTTCGGAAACCCGCCCGGGCTGATACCCCCAGTCGGCCAGAGCGTAGGTGCCGCGTCCGACCAGGACGAATTTGTCGTCTTTAATCAACTCGTTGTGCACCGTTTGGGTGTGCACCGGCTTTTTGGGACTGAATGCTTTGTTGATCTCCGCCACTATCTCCCGGAAATGCATCGGCTGGCCGACTTTTTTCAGCGCCAAATAAGCTTTGTCGCGCACGCCTCTCGTTCTTACCTCCGGCCAGTGCGTCAAGCCGTATTCTCCGTAGGCGTTGGCGGTGACATTTTTCACCATCGCCAGATACGATTCCAGTATTTTATGATCCTGCCCGCCGGAAAGCTCCGAAAGCCATTTGAGCAGTGTTTCCTTTTTGACGAGTTCTTTTTTTTCTTCAAACCGGCGGATCAGCTGTTGAAGCGCCGCTTTAGCGTCCTCAACGCGCGCGTTTTTCACCGCCCAGGCCGAATGAAACGCGTCCGTCTCGGAGTGGCGCGCGAACTGCGCCCCCAGAGAAAGCAAAAAGTGCAGATGAGCCGCGGCAATGCCGGTATCAACATTGGGCGGGGAAAAATTTTTCACGTCTTCTTTGAATAAAACATATTCGGCGCGCGCTCCGCCGTAAGCGTTGAAATGATTGGCGAATATTTGAAAGAACGGCTCAAGCGCTTTGACTTGTTCCGATTTCAATATCGCCGCTTTGGCGTCGTTTTCAATCTGGCGGACGCGTTCGCGCGTGATCCCGTATTCGTCGCCGATCGCTTCCAGAGTTTTTCTTTGGCCGTTTTTAAGCCCGAAACGTTTGGTCAAAACGTTTCTCTGGCGCGTTGAGAGACGCGATAAAAGATCGTTTGCGATTTTTTGGAGATTCATTTTTTTGCCGTCAATTGCCGGAGTCATATTATTTTATAAAATTATTTATTAGAACAATAGCACAGCTTGACTTAGTAGTCAATATCTCTTTTTTTGCATAGCAAATTTGCTCCATGAAACAAGCAAAGTGCTGCCGATGAAAATGGAAGAATATGTTCCCACTCCTATTCCCACCATCAAAACCAAAGCGATGTATTTCATTGATTCTCCGCCCAAAAAGTAGATGGCCAAAAGAACCAAAATAACGGTCAGAGAAGTATTCAGGGACCGCGTGAAAGTCTGGTTGACCGATTTGTCAATCGTTTCGTCAAAAGATTTTCCTTGATGCTTGATTAAATTTTCTCTGATTCTGTCAAACACGATAATTGAATCGTGCACCGAATAGCCGAGCACCGTCAGAATCGCGGCGATAAAACCGCTTGATATTTCAATGTCGTAAAAACGCCCGAGAACGGCAAAGAGCCCGAGCGGAATGATGACATCGTGGAAAAGCGCGATCAGCGCCGCCACGCCGTACTTCCAGGAAGCCAAAGGCCGTGATACTTTCCGGAAAGCGATGGCGATGTAAGCGACGATTAAAACAAGCACCAGCGCGATCGCTTTGAAAGCGTTGGCGCTCAACTCGCGTCCGATGGACGGTCCGATTGACTCAAAACTTTTTTCCTGAAAACCCCCGCCCATTTTATTCAGTCCGGCGAGCAGCTGCTGATGTTTCGCTTCATCTATCTCCTTGAAACGCAAAATCACTTCGCGCTCTCCGCTGGGCTGAACGGATAATTCACCCAAATCAAGCGGTTTGGCGATAGCCAGTATCTCTTCCTGCGAGGGAGTTTTTTGGCTGAATTCGCCGAAGAGCAAAGATCCACCTTTAAAATCAATGCCCAGCCGCAATCCCCAAAATGCCAAAGCGAAAATGCTCGCGGCTATCAAAGCGCCTGAAAAAATAAAATATAGTTTACGAAATTTAGTAATTGGAATCATAAATATGGAATTATGAATCAGGAATTATGAATTATGGAAAGATCTGTGCGTTTTTTATTTATAATTCGTAATTCATTATTCATTATTCAAGCATTTTATCGGTACCATAAGAATTTAAATCTGCTTAATTTATCGCTCATAAGCACTTCCAATAAAAGACGGGAAATGAATATCGCCGAAAACATTGATATTAAAACGCCGAGCGCCAGAGTAAAAGCGAATCCTTTGACCAGACTGGCGCTAAAAAAATATAAAACCGCGCAGGTCAAAAGGGTGGAAATATTGGAATCGCGGATGGACGGCCAGGCGCGCGCGAACCCGTCGCGCACCGCCTGCCCGGCGTTTTTGCCCAATCGGGACTCTTCGCGCATCCGGGCGAAAATAAGAATATTGGCGTCAACCGCCATGCCGATAGATAAAATAAATCCGACTATGCCGGCCAAAGTCAGCGTGACGGACATCAGTTTGAAAAGAGCCAGAGCCAGGAATGTGTAAGCGAGCAATGCCAGCACGGCCAACACTCCGGGAATCTTGTACCAAAGAATCATAAAAATCGCGACGATAGCAATGGCGTAGATGCCGGATTTTAAACTCTTTTGCACCGCTGATTCGCCGAGCGACGCTTCAACGTTTTGCTGGGAAATCAGCTTGATGGCTACGGGCAGAGCGCCGGAATTCAAACGCTGAACCAGTTCTTTCGCCTCGGTCACGGAAAAATCGCCGGTAATGATCGCCTTTCCTCCGGAAATCGCGTCATTGACCCGCGGAACGGAGATCGGCGCGCCGTCAAGATAAATCGCCACGTTTTTTCCAATGTTGCGCCTGGTGATGTCTTCAAACAATTTAGATCCGTCATCGTCAAATTGCAAATTAACCACCGGTTTGTACGTAGTCGGATCAAACGTCACTTCGGAGCGTTTTAAATATTTGCCGTTCAAGTCGGTTGAAATAAAATACGGATCTTCATACAACTGCTCGCTGTTTTTTTGCGCTTCCAGAATTTTATCCGTTTCTTCCTTGGCGCGTTCTTCTTTAAACTCCAGAAAAGGCGTTTGGCCGATCATCCTGATCGCCTGGTTAATGTCTTTCACGCCGGCCAGTTCCACAATCAGATGATATTCTCCGCCGACTTTCCCCGTCTGCACGTTCGGCTCGGCTACGCCGAAAGCGTTCACCCGGCGCTCTATCACGTTGCGCAAGCCGGACATTGAGCCGGCATAATCTTTCGGGTCAGTGTTTAAGAGATCAGCCAGATAAACCAGGTGCGCCCCGCCTTGCAGATCCAAGCCGAGCTTAAACGGCAATTTATAAAAATGCGGGATATTTATTCTATTGACAATAGGAATTCCGGTTTCGCGCGCGGCTGAATTGATTTTATCCGCGTAACGATCCCAGTAAGTCGGGAAACTGAACGCCGCGGCGAAAAGAGCGACAATAAAAATCAGCAGTAAAAGATATGCTGATTTGGCTCGCGCGCTTTTTGGTATAAAAATGAAAGAGAGAAACCGCGTAACGAATTTCATACGATGAAAGTGTAACCGAAAACAACGTAAAATGTCAAATAAAAATTAGCCCCGGTTGCGTTAATCGGCAACCGGGACTCTGTCCTAGAGCAAAGAAAATACTGATCTATCTCGCTCATTTAAGATAGCCAACATTTTAGGAGACGGGTCTTTAAAACGGCAACAATTTAAACACTTAAACACCCAAACGGTTACATGGCCGCCGTACTCGTCTTGCGATTTTTCAAGGTTCATAAATCCGCCGCAATGATTACATTTCATACACCATCACCTCCTTTCAATGCGATATTAATGAACTGCCGCAAAAATTCATTGCGCCAGATTAACCTTAAAGAATAAATTTTGCAAGTGATTATTTATACCTCACCGCCTCCAGAGGATTCAGACGCGCGGCGCGGCGGGCGGGCCAGAGACCGGTCACGAAACCAACTACGGTGGAAAACACCATGATGGTGGTGGCAAACCACAAAGGCGTATAAAAGATATCCACAGTTTTGCCGCCGAACCGGCTGGCGAGCAAATTCAAAAGCAAATTAAAAACTTCCCCGCCCAGAAAGCCCACCAAAAGCCCCACCACCCCGCCCAGAAAGCCCATAATCATCGCCTCCGTCACGAACATAGACATAATATCCCAGCGCGCCGCGCCCAACGATTTCATAATGCCCACTTCCTGAGTGCGCTCCATCAGCGCGATGGTCATCGTGTTGAACATTCCGATCGCCGACACCACCAAAGCCACGATGCCGAACACCGCCAGAATTATTTGCAGGATTCTGAAAATTTTGTTCGCCTGATCCACCACGTCCGACAGCGCCGCGACGGCAAAGCCCATGTCCAGAATTTTATCGCGCACCGCGTCAAGATCGTTCGTGCTGTTTACCCGCACTTTCACTTGGGAGTAAGAATCAATCGTCAGACCGGCGACTTTTGAAATCGGAAAGAAAACAAACGAAGAAGACTCATCGCCCACCACCCCGGCTATTTTAAACATGCCGGTTTGCTCTATCAAATCAAGATCCTCCTGGCCCGACTCGTCCGTCTTGATGGCTAAAAACGATACGCTCACTTCCTTGCCTATTATGCTTTTTGCGTCTTCAACATTAAAAACGCGCGCTACGGCTTTTGATATTAATATTTCGTTGGCTTGGCCGTTCATCAGAGTCCCCGCTTCCACTTTCAATCCGGAAAATTTTAGAAAGGCGTCGGAAGTTATATTCATAATGGAATCGGCCGTCGTGCCTTCAAATAAAATCTGGCCTCGCAAGCTCACCATCGGCGCGACTTCATTCACCTCCGGGAGCGCTTTAATTTTTGAAAGTACGTCGTTATTCAAAACCAGGACAGTTTTTTCGCCCTGCACCACGTCAAGCGACAAAAGAGCGTCCGAACTCGTAATCTGCTCAATCAATGCCTTTTGCAGGCCGTAGCCGAGAGAAACCAAAAACACGATCGCGCCGATGCCGATGCCGATGCCCAAAATCGTCAAACTGGTCCGCATCTTGCGGGTTTTGAACATTCTGGTTGAAAGTTGGATGACATCGCCTGCTCGCATATATTTTTATTCTACATAATCCTTCAATTTAACTAATAATATCTCCATTCTTCTGGAAATGTTATGCGCCACTTCGGCGCGCAGACCGACGCCGCCGTGACTGAAGCTCAAGTCAAGCTGCTCATAAAATCCGTTCCTATCCAGGCCGCCGCGCATTCTTTTCTTTATCAGATCGCGCAAACGCGCCGATTGATCTTCGTTAAGATGCGAGGAGGCAATCGCCGTTAACTGGGCGATCACTGCGTCAACCGCTCTTTCAAAACTCTGTTCTTCTTTTTCGCTCATATCAATGCTTTTTTGGATCAATTGCGTTTCATCCAGAAGCGCCTCAACGGAAGCGCCGATTTGTTTAGCCGACTGATAGTTCAGCCCGACACCGCCTTTATCCAAAGGATCGTCAAGTGCCATATAAAAATCGTCGCGGCTGATCTTGCCCAAAATCCGGTCTTCCACCAAGTGCTCCAGCCGGTCCAACTGCTGGACGTCCAGATCAAAAAGCAGATAATTCACCACCGCTTTGGCTTTGAGGCGCGATTCGGTCAGCTCCGGATACACGGAAAGAATATCCGCCACCGCCGAAGATGTTTCGCTGATCGCTTGCGTTAATTTTTCTTTCGTCTGCGCGTCAATCTTTTGCGCTCTCTGCTGATTGATAGTTTGGCGGATTATCTTGCCGTCCTTCATATGAAAGACGCGGTGCGCGTAACTCAGCTGGTTCGGGTCGTGCGTGACCAGGATGATTGTTTTTTTATCTTTTTCGTTCAGCTCCTGGAAAATATCAAGCACATTCTGGGAGGAGCGCGAGTCCAGGTTGCCGGTCGGCTCATCGGCTAAAATAAGAGGCGTGTTATTAACGAGCGCCCGAGCGACAGATACGCGCTGCTGCTGGCCACCGGACAATTCAACCGACAAGCGCGAAGAGAACGCGCCAATGCCGAAGCGATCAAGCAAGGCCTGCGCTTTCGGCTCGCGTTCTTTCCGGCTTTCCCCCTTGAAAGTCTGGGGAATGGCCACATTGTCAAGCACATTCAGAGATGGTATAAGATTATATTGCTGGAACACTATTCCCATTCCGGTCTGGTGATAGCGCGCGAGATCTTTTTCGCTCGCTTTTGACATCTCTTTCCCGCCGATAATCAGCTTCCCGGAAGTGGGCACTTGCATGCCGGCGATCACGTACAAAAGCGTAGATTTCCCGCAACCGGAAGGCCCGAAGAAAACAATGTATTCGTCCGGATAAATCTCAACGTTAATATCGGCCAAAGCTTTCGTTTCATTCGCTTTGCCTACATCGTAAACCACCGACAAATTTTCAATTTTAATTAACGGTTCCATGGAAAATCATAAAACTTGAAACATGGGAGATTAAAGTTATTTGATCTACATTCTTCTGTTTCATGTTTTATGTTTCATGATATATTATAACTTTTCCAAATGAATAGCACAAATAAGAGAATAAAAGAGCGGCTGACTAAACTCCCCAGCAAACCGGGCGTGTATTTTTTTAAAGACAAGAAAGGAAAGATTATTTATATCGGCAAAGCGAACGATTTGCGCGCGCGGGTCAGACAGTATTTCACACGAGCAAAAGAACAGCATCCCAAGATTACGGCGCTGATTTCGGAAATAGCGCGCCTGGATTGGCAGGAATGCGAATCGGGCATAGACGCGCTGATTCAGGAAGCGCGTTTGATAAAAAAATATCATCCGAAATTCAACGTGCTGATGCGCGATGATAAAAACTACTTTTTCGTCGGAATCAGCCGGGAAAATTTCCCTTGCATCTTTACCACGCACCAACCAAGTCATCACCTACTCGCTACTCGCTACTCGCTAAATTCTAATTACATCGGCCTATTCACCGACGGCGTAGCTTTAAAACAGACGCTTAAAATACTTCGGCGCGTTTTCCCGTTTCGTTTTTGCCGCAAAGCGCCAAAACGCCCGGCCGATATCCGCGAACTGGCGCGCGATTTTATGCCATACGCCGTCCCTAAAACAAAAGCGGAAATCCGCCGCAATATCAAAATCACGACTGGATTTCTTACCGGCAAGAAACAATCTATTTTAAAAAAACTGGAACAGCTGATGCTGAAAAACGCGCGCGCCGAAAACTATCCACTGGCCGAAAAATACAAAAATCAGCTGGAAAGTCTGCGCAACATCTCCGCTCACCACCCCTTCCTCATGTTTAGAGACCGGGACTCTAAACATAACTGGAGTATAATTCAAGCCCAAATTCAATCAATCCTAATGTTTAGAGTCCCGGTCTCTAAACATATTGAAAAGGTGGAGGGATATGATATCTCTAATATTGTGGGGCAATACGCTGTCGGGTCAATGGTGGTTTTTGTTGACGGTCTGCCCGACAAAAGCCAGTATCGTAAATTTAAAATAAAATACTCCGGCATGGAGTCGAACGACCCGAAAATGATGGCGGAAATTCTGGCGCGCCGCGTTAAGCATGCCGAATGGCCGATGCCCGATTTGATAATAGTGGACGGCGGCATCGCACAGCTTAACGCCGCGCGCTCCGTATTACCAAAAAACCAGCCGGTTATTTCGCTGGCGAAAAAAGAAGAGGAAATTTATATTCCCGAAAAACGCGCACCGATACCGGCCGAAAAAATCGGCAAAGAATTCAAACTCTTCGCCCAACACCTCCGCGACGAAGCACACCGGTTTGCTATTACTTATCATAGGAAGCTGCGCAGCCAAATCAATAATTAAAAATCGATTTTCTGTCATTCCCAACTTGATTGGGAATCCAGTAAAGTTTAATAAATCCTGGATTCCCGCTTTCGCGGGAATGACAATCGGAGGCATTTCATAACTCAAAATTTTTCAATAAAAAAAAGCCGCTATGGTCTTGCATTACGCAAAATCATAGCGGCTGATGAACCGCGGGAGGAGAGGTTCTTGTTCTGTGTCTATCCAATTATTTTGGGAAACACAATTACCCTTTTAAGGAGCGCCAGCGCCCCACCTTGCCGCTTTTCTAACGAGCTAACATTTCATCCATTTTCCGACGGATTATTGGTTCAATAATTTCTCTGATCTCGGATTCATAAATACCGGTTCTCTTGGAAAGATTTTCGATATTTCTCTTAAACTCGGATCTAGAGACTAAACAAACTTTTTTTCCTTCCATAATCTGCTTTATGACTATAGCTGCAGGATTTTGTATTTTCCAATCAGTTATCATTCCACTCACCTCCTTTTATTGTTAATCGTAAGTTTACCTTTGAAGCGCAACACTTGAGGGTAAAATGTAGGGACTTACTATTTTGTATAGTATATCACATAAGAGATATTTGTCAAGTATTTTTTCTAGCGCATATGTGATAAATTAAATCCTATGAACTTGCGCCCGAATCTCTCAAAATTTGATCCGGAGCTGGAGGAGCTGATCCGGCTTGAGGAAAAACGCCAGCAAGAAGGACTGGTGATGATTGCGTCGGAGAATTTCGCTTCGCCGGCGGTTTTGGAAGCGTCCGGCACTGTTTTGACCAACAAATATGCCGAAGGGTATCCGGGCAAGCGCTATTATACTGGGAATGAATACATAGACAAAATAGAACAACTGGCGATTGACCGTGCTAAACAGCTCTTCAGCGCGGAACACGCCAATGTCCAGCCGCACGCCGGTTCGCAAGCCAATCTCGCCTGCTACTTCGCCCTGCTTGAACCGGGCGATACCATTATGGCGATGAATCTGGCGCACGGCGGACATTTGTCGCACGGCCATCCAGTATCGCTTTCCGGAAAATTATTCAAATTCGTCCACTACGGTGTGCGCAGGGATACAGAAATGCTTGATATGGACGAGATAGAAAAACTGGCGGTGGAAACAAAACCGAAAATGATTCTCTCCGGCTTCACCAGCTATCCACGCTCTGTGCCATTCGCGCGCTTTGCCGAAATCGCGCGGAAAGTCGGCGCGTACGCGATGGCGGATATGTCGCATATCGCCGGCCTGGTAGCCGCCGACGCGCACGAAAACCCAGTCCCGACGCATGATGTCGTGATGACTACCACCACCAAAACACTACGCGGTCCGAGAAGCGCCATTATTTTATGCAAAGAAAAATACGCCAAGCAGATTGACAAAGCGGTATTCCCGGGAATGCAGGGCGGACCGCACGAGCACACCATCGCCGCCAAAGCGGTTTGCTTTAAAGAAGCGATGACTGATGAATATAAAGAGTATCAAAAGCAAATCGTGAAAAACGCCAAAGCGCTGGCCGAAACGCTGATGGGCGAAGGCCTGCGTTTGGTTTCCGGCGGAACTGATACGCATTTGATGATTATAGACTGCGCTCCACTCGGCATCTCCGGCAAGCAAGGCGCGGACGCGCTCGCCGAATGCGGCATTTACGCCAATTTCAATATGACGCCGTTTGACACGCGCAAACCAGCCGACCCGTCCGGCATTCGCCTCGGCACCCCTGCACTGACCGTACGAGGTATGAATCCCACACATAAATCTATGTGGGGGATGAAAGAAAATGAAATGCAAATGATCGGCAAACTGATCGCGGATTTGCTCAAAAATCCGACGGAAGAACAAAAAAGAAAAGTAAAGAATGCTGTTATAGAATTATGTCAAAAATAGATAAAGAAAAATGGAAAAATGATAAGGCGCGAATATCTTTGGCGGGTGAATTTGCTGTTTTGTCGCAGCTTGCTTTACGCGGGAAAGACGCCAATATGACCCTTGGCAACACAAAGGGTGTGGATATTTTGATATCCGATCCTTTAACAGGAAAAATGTTGAAACTGGAAGTAAAAACACATTGTCGAAATATTCGTGATGCAGGCATCAAATCAAAGATTTTTGGAAGATTTTTGAGTTCTTGGATAATGAAACAAAAAAATGAAGAATATAACAAGAAAAAACATGCTAATTTATTCTACTGTTTTACGAATATAGAAAACTCGAAGCATAGATTTTTTATTGTACCAGCGATGATTGTTGCTAAATACATAAGATGGGAAATTGCATATTACCGTAAAATGCAAAAGAAATCTGGCAAAGTCGTTAAAGATGTTGGCATGAGGCAGTTTCGTATTGGGTCGAATAACCACAAGGACAAACTAAAACGAACGCCCACGATAGAAACATATGAGGATAATTGGGATTTTAAAAGTTAAGCAAGGAATCGCTCGTGTCAAAAATACGGTCGAAAACGCTTGATGAGTTTTCGGGGTAGGAACATTGAAAGTAGTTTTTTTCTTCATACTATGATATAGTATAAACTAAATGAGATAAAAGTAATCGTATGTCTATTACAAAAAAAACAAAGGATTATGTTATTAAAGCCATCCTCGGGAATAAAATTGTTCCCAGGGGGCTTTTTGAGTTGAACGAATATTTTCGGCACTACAACATGATTAATTTCCGATATGAAAAAAAAGATAACTTTATCGTTGCGTTAAGCACTGATTTTCACTACGGCTCTATTATTACATCAGGGAAAGATGAGAAAGAATTGGATGAAAATATTAAAGACGCTATTTTAACCTCGTTTGAAATTCCGTCGTCATACGCGAAAGAAGCGAAAATCCGTAAGGTTGGCGACGGACGGAAAGAGTATGTCCTCGCTTAGTGAGTTGCCGGGCGAAATTAAAAGAAAGAAATTTATCAAGGCGCTTTTGCGTCTTGGTTTTATTATTGATACGCGTGGCGGAGATGGAAGTCATTACAAAGCAATATGGCCAAAGACGCAGAAATCAGTCACTATCCAGTCAAAATTAAGAAAAGATGTCCTTTATTATATCTTGAAAGAGATTGAACAATACAGCGGCATCACGTGGGAAGATATCAAAAAAGAATTGTAGAGATAAAATTATGGAGTTCCTCTACAGCAAGCCATTCGTGGAGAAAATTGAAAAAGAGATTTTGAAAAAAACGCGGGGGATGAAAACGCCGCCGGTTTTGGCGATCGTGCTGGCCGGCAACGACCCGGCTTCGCTTAGCTATGTTAAGCGCAAAGAGCTTGCGGCAAAAAAACTCGGTTGTGAAGCAAAGCTTTTCCACCTGTCAGCCGACACGAATGAAACTGAAATAATCACTCTTATTAAAAAAATAAACGCCGATAAAAAAATATCGGGCGTTATCGTGCAACTGCCTCTGCCGGAAGGATTCAACACGGAAAAAATCATTTCAAGCATCGCCAAGCGCAAAGATGTGGACAATCTGCGCGGCGACTCCCCTTTTATCTCGCCAGCCGTACAAGCGATTTGGACACTACTTAATACTGAAAATAAACCGTCAAAAAAAGCAAATGTATTAATAGTCGGCTACGGCCGGATAATCGGCAAGCCCATGCATACTTTTTTACTCAAGAAAAAATTTACCAATATAAAAATCGCTGATATAAAAACAAAAAATCTTTCGTCGCTCGCTAAAAAAGCTGACATCATAATCTCCGGCGCCGGCAAAGCTAATTTAATTAAAGATGTCAAAAAGAACGCGATAGTGATAGACGTAGGTGCCAGCCTGCATCAAGGCAAAATAGTCGGCGATGTTGATCTGAAGCGCGTCGCCAAAAAAGCAAAAATACTCACACCCGTCCCCGGCGGCGTTGGCCCGCTGACCGTTGCGTATCTTTTTAAAAATTTAGTCTTGTCCGCAATTTAACTTTCTTTCTCAAAATACAAAATCCACTATCTCCACGATCGTGGAGATAGTGGATAAATTTAAACATGAGAGCGAAATATTTTTTAAAGACTTGGTTGACAAATAAAAAAAGGCCCCGACTGTGAAAGCGCGGGGCCATTTGTTTAGAAGTTCAACTTCTAAACATAGAGAAAGTGCTTGGAGAGCTTCGGGTCGATTTGCGCCGTGTAGTTTGATTTATCAAGCTGGTCGTAATGAGCGTCCGGCAAGGCCATCATTTTTTCAAACCGTATTTTGGCGATCGGCTGATTATCGCAAACCGCCATATCTTCAAACGGCCTGACTTCAAGCGTGATCAAACGGCCATGGCCTTCTCCATTTTCACCCCAGCCCCAGCCCGGATCAATAAAGCCGGCGTAGTGGGAGCGGAATTCGCCCGCCCGCTCATCCATCGGCACCATTTCGCAGGCGCAGTGCGGCGGAACGCGCACCGCTTCGCGCGTGGAAAGAATGTAAAAACAATCTTTCTTCAAATACAGCGAGCCGCCGTTTTTTTGCAATGGCGTAAAAAAATCATCAGAGCGATAATGCCTGCGCTTTGAAAAATCCATCACGCGATTTGACCCGCGACATTCATATCCGATGATTTTTTCGTCAATCGCCAATGTCAGAATAATAGACCCGTCGCCATCACTAATTTGCAGATCATCGTAAAAGAGCGGCTCGTCATTATGCCAAAGCAATTTGTCGCGCCGCAAATGGACTTGCAAATCAAGCTCGTCAAACCGCGTATTGGCGGTGAAAAATCTGATCTGGCTCAAAGCTTCGCCTGAGGCCAGCTTGACCGGAAATGATTTCGGACAAATCGCCGCCCACATAACGCCATAACAACCGGCGGGCGTAGCAGCGTCGTAACGCGGCACGCCGTCAACCAAAACCCGCACATGCACATCATTACGGCCGGTACTGCTTTTGGGATTGCAATACCCATACACGCCATCCGGCAAAGCAAGCGATTCGTTCAGGCGCGCGAGATATGTTACTCCCCGCTCCAGCGGATATTCAAAACTGTGCGGGGCAAAACCGGCGCGGTTCAGACAATCCGTGATATCTTCTCCGGGCTTCGGCTGAAATAAGCCGTATTCTAGCCGATAAATCTCTCCTGAAACAGTCAGATCAAGCGAAGCCGGATTGATATTTTTCGCGTCCGCGCCTTTTATGAACTCCGCTCCCATCATTTCCAAAATCTTATGATCCGGCAAAGCTCCTTCTTTCTTTGGCATAGCTATTCCCTCCTTATGTTGTTTGGTTTATATTTAATTTTGAAAAAGCTTATGATCAACGATAGATTATATTGGATTAACATAAAAATCAAGACTGAAATTCCATCAGCAGAATGTGGCGAGGTTCGGTCTCCAACAACAGAAAATCTTTGTTGCTCCAATGCTCAATCGGCAACAAATAGCGCAACAACATTTGTGACTCAGCGGGCGGAGGCCAAACCTCCCCATTATTGCTTTTTAAGCAAGCCTATGGTAAAATGACCGGCAATGAGGTTTATAGCGCTCATCGGAGGGAATATACTGGCTTTGTTTCTCGCCTCGCTTTACATAGACGGAGTCTTAATAACCGGCGGATGGCAAGAGCTGGTTATCGTCGGATTGATATTGAGCGTTTTTAATTTTATTTTAAAACCGATTTTGAAGCTTCTGCTCGGCCCTTTCATATTAATAACCTTCGGCTTGCTCTTGATTGTCATTAATATCGCCGTCGTGTGGGCAACCGATTTTTTCTCCGGCGATCTCGCCATCAGCGGGCTCCAGGCGCTTCTGTTGACAACACTGGCCGTTGTCGTGGTAAACTTTATCATCCATTTATTTTTCAGAAAATAAACTATGCCCAGTAGTGAAAATTCGACTAGCGAGATCCGATGTCTTTGAGATCCGACCTCCGCCTGCTGAATCCGGTTTGTTGATGAATTATTTGTTTACAATAAAACGAAAGGAGTTAAAATAGATTCTGGTTGTTGGAGGTCGGATCTCGCCATATTGGGAGTTTAAACGATTCATCAATTTGGCGAGGTCGGGTTTCCCCGCCTGCCAATGCCTGTCAGGGAAGCATACCCAGCGATATATATATATGCTATTACTCGGGAAAGGCGGCTTCGTTTGGTGTTAGGCTTATGGCGGGCAGGCAACAACTGGAATATTTAACAACTCTACAACCTCATTTCATAGACAAATAGCTATGGATGCGGTTGGGAGCCAGCGGGCGGAAGCCCGACCTCTTATGTTTTGGTTTAATATATTTTTAATAGCGGTGGCCGCTTTACTAACCGGCGCCATCTTGCTCCAGCAGAGAGGGTCCGGATTGTCGGCTAGCTTCGGCGGAGACGGCAGTTCCTACCACACCAAGCGCGGTTTGGAAAAAATTATATTTTTCGCGACTATTGTTTTGTCAATTTTGTTCATCGGCGGAGCTTTCGCGAGACTATTTTTAGTTTAAGATTTACCTTGAATTATAAAATGGTCAGATGCGAGGCGCGGCCGAGCACCGAAGCAAGCAATATTCAGACATATTGCGCGCGAGGAGTAAAGGCCTGCAACAAAGCAGATGACCGTTTTAGAATTTCAAGGATATTAGTATTTTGCCTCAACAATATAAATGGCCTTCGTGGCCGCAGTGGAAACAGTTGCCAAAAGTTCTGGAAAAAAATGAGCTTTATTTTGTGTTGGGGTTGTCGGCGTTGATTCTTTCTTCAGGAATCGGGTGGATATGGTATTGGCGCGTTCAAAATACCGTCGTCATACCGAACTACGGCGGAGAATATAGCGAGGCGATCATCGGATCCCCGCAATTCATTAACCCGATACTGATAAGCGCCAATGACGCGGACAGAGATTTATCGGCCTTGATATATTCCGGCTTGACAAAGTATGAAGGAAATGGCAATATCGTGCCTGACCTGGCTGAAAGCTACGAAATTTCAGGCGACGGACTCGCTTACACATTTCATTTAAGAAAAGATGTCAAATGGCATGACGGCGAAAAATTCAGCGCTGATGATATTATCTTTACCGTCAACGCTATTTTAAATTCCGACTACGGTAGCCCCCTGCGGCTCAACTGGCAGGGCGTTGACGTGGAAAAGCAGGATGACCATACTGTCGTTTTCAAACTGTCAAAGCCGCACTTTCAGTTTATTGAAAAAACGGCTATCGGCATATTACCGCGCCACATCTGGGAAGCGATTGATCCCAAAAACATAAACCTGGCCGACGCGAATTTAAAACCGATCGGCACTGGCCCGTTTGTCTTCAGCAAGTTCACTAAGGATAAACTGGGCAATATCATTTCATATACGCTCAACGCCAACGAGAATTTTTATAACGGCAAGCCGTATCTGGCGAGCGTCAGTCTTTATTTTTACGAAGACGAGGAAAAAGCGCTGGATGCTTACAAAAGCGGCGATGTGACGGGTTTGTCGTACATCGCGCCCAAAAATAAAGATCGGGCTGGAAAATACTCAGGCAATATTTATACGCTCGCGATGCCGAAATATTTTTCCGTGTTTTTCAATCAGAATAAAAGTAAAGCGCTATCTGATAAAAATGTTCGCGCCGCGTTTCTTTACGCTACCGATAAAAAAGAAATTAAATCCTCTGTTTTAAAAAATAACGCCGAATTGGTTGATTCTCCGATTTTACCGTGGCTTCCCGACTACAATAACAACATTAAAAAATACGAATTTTCAACGGAGGAAGCCGTTAAAATCCTTGAAGAAAGCGGCTGGAAAGACAAAAATAACGATGGTGTTCGCGAAAAAACGATAGGCAACGACAAAGGACCGACCGATCTGGAAATAACCCTGACCACTTCCGACTTCCCCGACCACGCCCAAGCCGCGGAAATATTGCAAAAGCAATGGGCGAAAATCGGCGCGAAAATCAATCTGGAAAGCTATACGATAGACGAATTGAAACAAAAAATTATCAAGCAAAGAAATTACGACGCGTTGATTTTCGGCGAAGTGCTGTCGCAAAATCCCGATCCTTACGTATTCTGGCATTCGTCGCAAAAAAAAGACCCCGGCTTGAACTTAGCGGTTTACGACAATAAAAACGCCGATCAGCTTTTGGAAGCGGCCCGCGAGGCGAAAAGTTACGAAGAGCATAAAGCGGCGCTCGCGAAATTTCAGGAAATCATCATGGAAGACGCGCCGACACTGTTTTTATACTCTCCGCATTATCTTTACGCGGCCAACAGAAAAGTAAAAGGCATCAGCGCGAAAAACATCAACGTTCCGGCGCGCCGATTCTCCGGAATTGAAAAATGGCACATTAAGACGCAGAGAATCAGAAAATAATCTTGAATTATGAATCAAGAATTATGAATTATGGTTTAGAAATCTAATTCTTTATCTTGCTTAATTCATAATTCATAATTCTTAATTCATTTTTGCAAACGGGCGAGTGGCGAAACCATGCCCGCCTAAACTTTTGTGCTTGTTCTGCTCGGGTGGTGAAACTGGCAGACACGCGGCGTTCAGGGCGCCGTGAGAGCAATCTCATGGGAGTTCAAATCTCCCCCCGAGCACAAAAGTTTAGGCGGGTGAAGCAGACGCGCACGGTTCAGGGCCGTGTGGGAGCAATCTCGTGGAGGTTCAAGTCCTCTCTCGCCCACCAGAATAGAACTTAACGGTTTTTCAGAGACCGAATTGTGGGCGGCGCAAAGCGCCGCCCACTGATTTCCCCCCATTTTTCCAAACGAATTCGGAGCGTCGCCTTCGGCGACGCTCACTGTTTTTCCGCCGAGGAGGAGGTGCGAATCAGAAGCAATTTTGACTCATAGTATTTGCTTTGAATACAAAAAGAATTTTTGCTATACTAGGAGTGTACTCAACTTTCCGATTGCTTATTTTAATGGCCGTCTTAGTCAATTTGAGCAATCGAGTTGAGTACAACTAGGGCGGCCATTTAAGTTTGCAAAATTTTATGAACAACATATCTACGCAAAAATTCTTTTTGTATGCTCGCAAGTCCACTGATGTCGAGGATAAGCAGGTGTTAAGTATTGACGCTCAACTCACCGAATTGCGGGAATACGCCGTTCGGGAAAATATTGAAATTTCCGCCGAAATCGTAGAAAAACAATCTGCTAAAGTTCCGGGTCGTCCGTTGTTTAACAAGATGATGAAAGAAATTAAAACTTTCGGCGGAAATATCCTTGCATGGAATCCCGATCGGCTCGCCCGCAATTCGGTGGACGGAGGACAGATTATTTATCTCCTCGACACAGGGAAACTTGCGAGCATTAAATTTCCCACCTTTTGGTGTGATAACACTGGTCAAGGGAAATTTATGCTCAATATGGCTTTCGGGCAAAGCAAATACTATGTAGATTCTCTTTCCGAAAATACGAAACGCGGACTTCGCCAAAAAGTCAGAATGGGAATATTTCCGAGCCAAGCGCCAGTGGGATATTTGAATGATAGTAGGACAAAGACAATCGTGGTTGAGAAAAAGAAATCTAAAATTGTGCGCTTGGCTTTCGAGAAATACACCAAAGGAAATATGCGATTGGAAGATGTGTCATCTTTTTTGGCGAAGTCCGGCGTTACAACTCGAACCGGAAAGAGAATCTCAAAAACAAAAGCGTCTTTTATACTCTCAAATCCTTTTTACATTGGATTATTTAAGTATGGTGGTGAAATCCACGAAGGAAAGCACGAGCCAATCATTTCAAAGAAACTTTTTGATGAAGCACAGGAAATGTTGAAACTTCGTGGTCAGCCTGAGCGTAAACCACAAAATGAACCCCAACCATATTGCGGGCTCATTTCCTGTGCTTCATGCGGAATGATGATAACTGCTGAAAACAAAACGAAGCGACAGAAAAATGGCAATGTTCACCACTATGTTTACTATCGTTGCACCAAAAAATCTAAAACGATTAAGTGTCCTGAAATGTCGCTTCGTTCTGAAAAACTAGATGAGCAGTTATCATCCTTAATTCAAAAAGTTTCTTTGCCCAAAGACTGGGCGGAAGAATTGAATCGTCTTGCTCTGCAAGACCACAAAAACTCCGCCCCGTCTTTGACTGCTTGTGTGGAAGAGAATCAAGAGATGATTTCTTCTTTGTCGAAAAAGTTAGAGCGACTTCTTAATGGATATTTAGACCAAGTTATTGATGAGCAAGATTATCGTACTGAAAAATCAAGACTGCTACTTTCCAAGAAGTCGCTCGAAGAAGAAATCTCTAACTTTTCACACAAGCAGAATGATTGGCTCGCACCTTTCCAACAATGGCTAAAAGACGCTCAGTCATTAGACAAAATTGCTTCTGATTCAGACCTTTTTGCGAAAAAGGTCTGTGCCAAAGAAATCTTTGGCTCGCACCTCCTCCTCGGCGGAAAAACAGTGAGCGTCGCCGAAGGCGACGCTCCGAATTCGTTTGGAAAAATGGGGGGAAATCAGTGGGCGGCGCTTTGCGC
>Ga0209542_10000941_pt1 | contig 69434 bp, 83 predicted proteins | sample RifCSPhighO2_01_FD_184028 | JGI IMG/M metagenome (GOLD analysis project Ga0209542, IMG submission 184028) | Soil microbial communities from Rifle, Colorado - Rifle CSP2_plank highO2_0.1 (SPAdes) (version 2) | ecosystem: Environmental > Terrestrial > Deep subsurface > Rock core/Sediment ...
TGCTCTTGTCAACCCCGCTTTCCTGCTTATCCCCGTCGCCACCAATCTGGGCTCTTACATTTTCGAGCAAGCGCTGGACGTCAAAAAAGAACATCAGAAACTGCTGGAAGAAAAAAAAGTCCAAGCCGTCCGCACGAATGGCCGTCCGGTGGAAATTCCGCTGGTGAAGATAGACGACTCTTACCGAGAGGAACTAGAACGGAGAGTAAAAGCCACTCGCTGAGGTTTTCAACCCATGCTCCATCCCCACATCCGCGACGGAAAAGTTGAATATGCACTAGAAGACGTGCTCGACAAATGCCATTTGGCTCTCGTTGATACATGTTTTATAGATTACTATCCGGGCCGGAGGGAGTTCGCCAAAGAGCTGTACGATGCCAGCAGAAGCTCGTCATTGCATACGCTGAAAGCGCTCGTCCAGGAAGGCCATCAGGTGCTCCAATGGCGCCTGCAGCATTTGGTTACGCATGCCAAAGTGTCTACGATTCCGGAAGTCCTGCAAGAAGTGCAGAAATTTGAAGAGCATCTGCAATCAGTTCTCCGCTGGGGAAAAGAGCCGGAAAAAAAACGCACTCTCAAGCCCGTTCGCCAAGATGCAGGGGGAAAAGGCAGCCGCAGATCGAGGCGGAGCAATGACCTTACCCTGAAGCGCTCTGAGATTTATGAAGAGATGGAAGAGGCGGGCGATGGAAATGATCATATCGCGGCCCTGCATCTCCTCGATGCTTTCCGCAGCGACTTGCGGCGCTTGCAAACCACCCTGCAGCAGTACGGGGGCGCTTTTGCGGCGGTACAGCGGAATGATTTATACTCAAATACCGACTTCCGGCTGGTCGAAGCGGCTATCGGCTATGCTGCTGCGCATCCTGAAGAATTAGTTGCTATCCTTACTAATGATTCCGACCTGGGAAAAATCCTTAAAGAGGCGCGAGAAACCCAGCCGCAGTACCGGAATGCCGCAGAGCGAGTCCGGGCGTTTAAAGGAACTGCTTTGCAGTTTGTCGAAAAGTGGTACTTCTAGAAACTCTTACCAACGGCGTTATTGAAAACTTCGCTACGCTCAGCTGCTACCAGCTTCTCGCCTTAGCTTTTTGGAACTAACTACAGACATTCCTCGTAGGGGCATCCCCCTTGTCTGTTCGAAGTATTCCTTTAGGAGGCTCGACCTGAGGCTGGTAGCAGAACTTTTCAATAACGCTTTACCCGCTAGAAAAACAAATACACCGACAATGCCGCAGCAATGCCGATTAACGCCCCAACGACTACTTCTTCCGGCTTGTGCCCCAGGGAGTAATGAAAGCGTGATTTGAGCTTGTGCAGCCGCAACAGCCGTTGAATTTCCTTGCCTCCCTGGCCGACGGAACGGCGCACGCCCAGAGCATCGCGGATGACAATGAATGCGAGGACAAGACTGACCGCAAAGGTGCTGCTGGTTCCTTCCTGCAGATACAGAATCGTGGCCAGAGCGACCACAAAAGCGGCATGCGATGACGGCATGCCACCCGTCACGACCACATCGTGCCAGCTGAGCTTCTTGTGGTGGAACCAGTAGAGGATGATCTTGATGGTTTGTGCTCCAAAGCCAGCGAGCACGATGGCGGTGATGATGGTGTTCACGAGTGGAAGAAAGATTTTGCTGTTTTTAAGGCTTTAGCATTTTCCATTTTTTTTATCCGCCCTCTTTCTCCCGTTTTCTTCCTTACCGTAAAATCCACCAGCAGCGGGAGATGGTCCGAAAAGTGGAAATGCAGCACGGAATAGCGATGGACTTTTATCTCCGGCGATGTCAGAATATAATCCAGCCGTTTGGACGGATGCCAGACGGGCAACGTGACGTGCCGGGAATGCTTGTCCAAATTGACTCTGTCCCGCAGCCGGGTTTCTTTCAGCAGCTGTTTGATCTCCCGCTCTCCATGGTACGTGTTGAAGTCGCCCATAAGGATGACGGGTGTGGAAATGGCATTGACCATGCGCACTAGCTCTTCCAGTTGCTTTTCCCGGGCTTTCTCAAAGCGCGCCAGATGGACGAGAAGCAGCGTCACTTCTTCCGGCACGTGAATCTTCGCTTCAATGACGACGCGCTTGGTGCCTTCATGCAGCACGTGATAGATGACCTTAGAAATCTGGTACTTGGAGATCAGCGCATTCGCCTGCTTGTTCATGATAGGCACATGATGGAAAAGCCGCAGCCAGCCCTGCCAGGGATATTTTATTTTCTCCACAAAATCTTTCATGCCCAGCTTTTCTTCGATAAAGCGAACCTCATCTTTTCCCCGGCTGCGAAAAGAGCCGATATCTACTTCCACGAGCGCCAGGATATCCGGCTTTATCTCTTTCAGCGCCGCAACAATGCGCTCATCCAATCTCTTGGGCGGGAAGAACGTGCGCCAGAATTTCAGGTACTGGTACCAGAGGCCTTCGATGCCTTCGCAATATTCGATGTTGTAGCAGATGAGGCGGACCATGAAGAAAGAAAAAGAAAACGTGTATATATGTATTCCGTCAAGCTTTCATTTCAATATCCCATATCCAATCAGCCGAAAGCGGTCGCCAACCCGCCGGGAAAGCGTAATTCTATCACCAGGATTTGCACAGATGGGCTTGCGCAGAACGAGTGTCGTATTTTTCTTCGACGGGTCAACGACTACGCCCACTGTAGCAGCAGCATTCACGTTGAGCATGAGCATTTCGTTCTTCGCCAAAGGCTTGACTTCGACCTCTTCTTTCGCTCCGACAACGCGCTCGAGCAGGTTGGTGTCGATGACAATCTGCGCATGCACCGGCGGCATTTTGTCCGGCAGGCCGACTAAAGATCCTCCCAATGAATCCGCTTTGACGACGGACGGATCCAACAGCGTTCCCAAAGCCATGCTACCTCCTGGCGTTATTTCCGGCACCGCCACCCCGCCGGAAAAGATGTTGCTGATTTTCGTGCGCAAGGGCTTCCAGACGGGCTTGTTCTTTTCTTCGACCATATGGCCGGGGCGGATTTCTATTTCGTCGCCTTTCTGGAATTTTCCTTGTTTTACGGTTCCGCCCAGCACGCCGCCCACTAAGCTTTGGGGCTTTGCTCCCGGCTTGTTGATGTCGAAAGAGCGGGCCACCAGCATGAGTGGTTCAACATTTGTCAGGCGCTCCGGCGTTTTGAGATATTCCTGTATCGCTGCAAGCAGAACGTCGATGTTCACGTTCGCCCGGGCGGAAACGGGGATGATGGGCACATCTTTGTAGGGAGTATTGGCAAGGAATCCCCGAATTTGGCGATAGTTTGCCAAGGCTTCTTCATGCGTGACCATATCGATTTTATTCTGCACGACGATAACATTTTTCATGCCCGTGATCTGCAGCGCCATGAGATGCTCTTTGGTCTGCGGCTGCGGGCATTTTTCGTTCGCAGCAACGAGCAGCAGTGCGCCATCAACAATTGCGGCACCCGAAAGCATCGTCGCCATCAAGGATTCGTGCCCGGGGGCATCGACTAAAGAAATCTTTCGGAAAGGAACCGTAGGGCCATTACACTTCCGGCAGGTTTCTTTGGTAGTAAGCAGTTTACAAAGGGGGCATTCGGCAATCGTAAAATCCGCATAGCCCAAGCGAATGGTAATGCCTTTCTTGAGCTCTTCAGAATGGGTGTCGGTCCACTTGCCGCTCAGGCGCTCGGTAAGAGTCGTTTTGCCGTGATCGACGTGGCCAACAAGAGCAATGTTCAGCTCCGGCTGGATAGGCAGTTCTCTCTTTGCTGCACTGGCCTTTGCGGGGAGGTTTTTTGCAGATTCCGCTTTCTCTTTCTTGCTGCTTTTCTTCTTTGGAGCGGGCTCTTTTTTAAGCTCAATAGTCTGCTCTGGAGTCTTTTCTCCCGGCTCGCCGAGCAGTTCTGCTGCTTCTGCTTTCTTCTTCTCTCTCTTCGCCATACGGCATCAAGAACGAGGGGTATTTATAAAGATTTGTGGGAGACTTCGAGAAATCTTTTCGGTTTATTTCTTCTCCAGCAGCTTCTCCGCTAGCTCCGGCGTGATGCGGATTACCTGCGCCCCATCTCCATATTCTTCGGTGCTGAAGAGGATCTCCTGGAAGAGCTGTTCACAGGCGGTTTCCAAGCCGCTGGCGCCGACTTCCGGCGGGCTCCGTTTGGCAAGGAGTTCGTAAACGGCTTCATCAAGGGCGAGCGAATATCCCTCCAGCGCAAAGAGGTTCTGGTACCGCCCAATAACGGATTTTTCTGTTCCTTTGAGGATCTTTATTTTATCGTCGACGCTCAGCGGATCAAGAACCCCGATAAAAGGCAACCTGCGCACTAATTCCGGGCGAAGGCCGTAAGCAATCAAATCGTTCGGCGTGACGGCGTGGAGCTGTTCCCCATATTTTTGTGGCCGAACCCCCTCGCGCCCAAAGCCTGAAATGCTTCCCTGCAGGTCGCCCTGCCGCTGGGCAATGATTTTTGCCAGGCGCTTGCCGTCGCCTTCAAACGCTCCGGCGGTAATAAACAAGAGATTATTGGTACTCATGCGGATAGGCGTGCGCCGTTCCGTCGTGCCAATCTGTACATACGTACCGCCGAGCCAGCCGATGAGCTCTTCCTGCTGTTTCGGCCCGAAGAAATCTTCCCGCCATTCGCTGTGGACTACTTTGTCAATCTCATCAATAAATATCACGCCGAAGGGCGCTTCTTCTCCTTTGGTCTTGGCCCAAAAAGAAGAGAAAACAGTGGAAAGGCTTTCATCAACATAGCCGGCTGCTGATTTCCCGGTCACTGATGTTTTTGCCACAGGAAGCTCGGCTTTTTCGACGAGAAGATCCGTCATGTAGGTCTTTCCGACGCCTGGGGGGCCGATAAGGATCAAGTGCCCTTTAGGCAGTGCCACTCCTTCAGTTTCAGCCTGGGCTCGTTTCATATACAGGGAAAAAACAATGGCCATCTTCTTCTTCGCTTCCTCCTGCCCGACGACAAAACGGTCCAGATACTCGACGATGTTCTGGGGCTTATTCCAGTTAAGCTTCTCTTCCAGCACGAGCGGATCAAGCTTTAGGGATGCTTTTTCTTCTTTCACATTTTTCTCGTCTGGCGGCGGAATGGTCGGCTTGGATCGGGCTGCAGATCTATCAATAGCTTCCAGCAATTCCTCTAAAGCATCCCCAGATTCGTTCATGCGATAAAATTCCAGCTTTCCCTGTTCTTGATTACGGTATAGCCCAAAAAAGGCAGGCGGCTCGCCTTTGCTCCCGGAAAATACCATAGAGAATGGATAGCTAGGCCCCACAGCTTTTTTAAGACCATAAATTGGAAGAGGGACGTTTTCTAGCGGAACCCACTGGCCGTCTTTATATCTGCACAGATACTGCTTAAAATTAGTTTCTTCGACTGGAAGATAAAGCACATGCTTATTATTGAAAGGCTGGAGGACCCATGACCCTTCTTTTGGGGAATAATACTCTTCCTGCCCGCCATGATTAGTCTGAAAGCCCAGCAGCACTTTCACAAAGTTCTCTTTTTCTGCCATGGGCAGCAAGCCGTGAAACCAATGGTGCTGGTCAAAACCACTCAAAAGGTACTCTGGTCGGACATGCACTAGTTCTCCGCTGCTGAGAACGTAAGAAAAATCGGGAGTTGGAAAGAAGAAAATCCCCTGCAACAGTTGCTCTAAAGGAACGGCTTTTCGTTTGCAAAGAGCCAGGAGAGCGTCGAGCACAAAGAAGAGAAATACTTCTGATTATATAAATTTAAAGCGTGGAAAAAGCGATAAAAGCTTTATGCTTCTTTCTTTGCTAAAGTAATCTCCATATCGCTCACTCGCACTTGCCGGCCTTCCTTATTCTCGAATTCCTTGCTGTCAATGACGATATTCTTGACGGCAACGGTATTTTCCAGAAACCGCTTGCGGGCTACTTCGGCTACGTCCACCGCCCGGGTGATGAACTTGCCTCGGGCTTTGATGACGACTTCTTTCGACCCTTTGGCGGTAAACTGCATCACGACGCTCGTCACGTAATTCATAAACGGCTTCTCGCCGATAAAGACAGAGTTTTCTTCACGCCGAAGACTCGGTTCGCTCATAGCACCAGCCCTCCTTTCTGCTCTTGCTTTTTCAGGCGGGTTATATAGCCCGCAATGCTATTGCGCAATTTCTTGCTGCTGACAGAAACAAAGCGGTTGGTAAGATCTTTATTTGGTATGAAATCAGTGGTAAAATGCTGGCCGTACTTCTGGAACAGCTCTTTTGTGCGGCGTTTAATAACAGTCGTTTTAATTCGTCCCATGGGGAGTTCGAGCTAGGGATTATTTATAAAGATTACGGTGGGGATTGTGCAACCGTTTCCAGAACGCTTTTTAACAGAAAGATATAAAAAATAACCTCTTAATTTTTATGTTGTTCATGCGGGCGTGCCGGAGTGGCCAAACGGGCTAGCTTCAGGTGAGCGAAATCAGGGATTTCGAACTTCCCCCACTTCGTTCGGAAAGAGCTAGTGGCTTAGTGCCTACTCAGGTTCGAATCCTGACGCCCGCAGATTTTTTTAAATCTAAATGTATGATTCAATTTGAGAAAGAAATGGCAGATATAAGAACACGGCTTAAGGAACTGGAAGAACTGGGAAAAAAGTACAACGAAGAAATCTAATCATTTCTTTTCCAGCAGGCTATGGTTTGCAATTCCGCTTTTTACCGGGCGATTGTCATTATAGACATATATCTATAAATCTGGCCTGTGCTGTTTCCGCTTGTGCTTTCAATGGCCTAGAAGGATTGGCTTACGGAGAACCAGAAGGATTGGCACAACAACGCCTGCGAGATGCTGAACAGACTTCGTTAGAACTTGAAACCTATTTTGAACTCCTGCGGAGGTTTCCTGAATACAGAAAAGCCGAATTTATGACTTTTGAGGGTTTCTTTCCCGATAGCGAAAAGCAGCGAGCAGCAGCACTTGGCTATCAAGGAAATTATTATGTGATAGCCAGTAAAATGCTCTTAGAGCAATAACCTCTCTCCTACTTCTTCCCTTCTTTCTTCGACAGCCTTTTCATGAATTCATTGATAGAAAACATTGTCTCGGTTTGGCGTATTTTTTCCTGCTTGTCCTTGAAGAGCGCCAGGTCATGGACTTTCCTGCTGATGATTTTATTGAGGTCTGTCGTATAGTCTTCCAAAAGAACAGAGACTTTCTGCTCATTGACGTATGACGGATAAATGACGTAATCAGCTCCTGCTTCATACAGCTCCAGGGAATTCCGCACATTCTTGGCAGTGACGATAATGGTCGCTTTCGGATTCCTGCTTTTGATGCTTTTGATGATCATTTTGCTCTCGTCAGCATCCGTCAGGCTGGAAACGACGATTTCCGCTGCTGAAAAGTCCAGGTGATCCAAGAAATAGGGATTAGAAACAGAGCCGTACATATAGGAGATCCCTTCTTGCTTCAGGAGGGAAATGTTTGCCCGGTCGTTTTCGATAACTACGGTCTTCTTTCCCAGCCCTTCCAGCCTGGAAAAGAATTCTTTGCCCAGGTCGTAATAGCCAAAGAGCAGCACGTGGAATCCGGCTGCGGCCTTTCCGGCTTCGGGATGGCCCTGTGCCGGAAAAAAGCGGTCGATTTTCTTCAGGAAAGGGTGGCCCAGCTTGAACAGCAGCGCGTCGTACTTTATGGTGTATGAGGAAAGCACGAAAGTAATGACGATAAGCACGATGGCAATGGCCGTCATCTCTGATGACACGATCCCCATCGCCGCTGCCGCCGATATAATGATCAGCCCGAATTCGCTGACTTGGGCAAGGTTTATGGCCGTCAGGAAAGAGGTCTTCAGATCGTAGCCCCGGAGCTTGAGGGTGAGATACACAATGCCGGGCTTGACAAAGAAACAGAACGCCAGGAAGAGCAACATAAGTGTTATGGCTCTGGCGCTAAAAGCCGTCGTGATGCGAAAGCCCATGCCCACAAAAAAGAGGAGGTTAAAGAAGATGATCAGCGGCTTGAGCCGCCCTAAAATGTCATTTTTGTATTCCGTGTTCGCTAAAGTAACGCCGGCAATGAACGCCCCGATAGCCGTCGAATAGCCAAGCCGGGGCGCGATTTCCACGAAAAGAAAGCACACACCCAAGCTGGAAACGAAGAGCAGTTCTGGGTAGCGGAAGGCAATCTTGAGCAGATAATTGAGAAGATAGCGTACGAAAACGATAGCGAGGCCGATAAGGATCAGGCCTTTGAGAAGCACGAAGAGAACCGCAGAGAGTTTTGTTTGCTGAAACGAGTTGAGCAGCGTTAAGATCAAAATGGCAAAGACATCCTGCATGATAAGGATTCCTAACGTTATCTTGCCGTGGAGCGTCGCTATTTCTTTCTTGTCTTCCAGCCACTTGGCGACGAGGAGCGTGCTGCTGAAGAGGAAGAGGATTGCCAGGTAAACGCTTTCTTTGCTGCCAAATCCTACCGCATGCGCAGCGCCGAAAGCCACCGCAAAGAAAATGATGGATTGCAGGGCCGTCGTAATGAAAATGTCTTTTCCCAGATGCTTCAGGTTGTGGAAATCAAACTCCAAGCCCATCAGGAAGAGGAGAAAGGTAATGCCCAACTCTGCGAGCGCCAGAATTTGCTCTTCCGTCGTGCTGCCGCCGGCGATGAAGAGGGAGAACATAAATCCGGAAACAATGTAGCCGATGATGATGGGCTGCTTCAGGAGCTTGGCCAGGAAGGAGAATACTACGATGACTAAGAATAGCACTCCAAAATCATGGATGAATGACGGCATCTAACACCTGCTTTTTCGCTGTTCACTCTTTCCTTCTTTCGAGAGCCGTTTTCAGAATATGCTCTTTAAATAGATTTCGAGCTTGGGCGCGATATCACTCCATTGCCTAAACGTTTTTAAATGAAGGTCTTATCCTTTTTCCTTGTGTGGGCGTGCCGGAGTGGCCAAACGGGATAGGCTTAGGACCTATTGGCTTAGTGCCTCCGCAGGTTCGAATCCTGCCGCCCACATTCTTTCAATAACATTTTTAAAATAGAAACAATTTCTAGAACTGATGAGTGAAGCAGCGGTAATGGCGCATATGCATGCGGATCTAGAAGAACTTAAACAGGATATAGCTATTGTAAAACATATTCTTTCTGAGGAAGGTAAAGTAACCGTCCATGCCCAAAAAATGCTGGCAGAAGCACGAGCTACACCCGATTCTCAATATATCCGCCATGAAGATCTGAAAAGACGTATTCTGCGATGACTTGGGAAATTATGTGGCATCCGAAAGCTGCAAAGTATGTAGAAATTCTTCCCCCTGATTTGTCAGCAAGAGTCTTGAATAAAATAGATGAAGTCGCGGAAAATCCTTTTCATTATCTCGAGCACTTCGAAGGGGGAGGGTATAAATTACGGATAGGGGACTATCGGGCAATTGTTGATGTTGATTTCCAACAAAAGATTCTTAAAATTAGAATTTTTGATAAGAGAGGAAGGGTATACAAATAAAGTATTGGGTACTTCCTGCCGCCCACAGTTTTTCAGGCAAAACCTTTAAAAAATACCCCTTTTCTCCTTACCGTATGTCATTTCTCTTAACACCCCGCCATGTGGAATTAGCGCGATTGTACTGCGAGAACTATCATCACGGTCAGTTTCGGAAAGGCTCCAATGAGCCCTATTGGAAGCATCCTTTAGCCGTCGCTGAGATTCTGGAACGCTACGGCTACAGTGATCCTGTTACCCAGTGCATTGCTTTGCTCCATGATATCGTTGAAGACACGCCACTGAAAATGGATGAGATCAATGAAATCTTTGGCTACGAGATTTCGAATGGGGTGTATGTCCTTTCCCGAAATACCGGCAAAATGAAAGAGGGGCGGAAACTCTCTCCTGAAGAATACGTGCTCCGCTTGTCTTTTGCGCGAAAGAAAATAAAACGCGTCAAAATTGCGGACATGATTGACAACACCAAAGACTTGGAAACTTTGGCGCTGGAAAGCCGTGAGAAAAAAATAAAAGTTGCTGAAGACGCCTATATTCCTTGGGGGCGGCAAATCGCTCCTCTCCTGATTCAAGAGCTGGTCGCGAATATTGAGAATTATCTAGAGAAGATGATAGCAAGAGGATAGGGCTATACGCGAAGAGGCGTGGTAGTATTTCTTATTTTAAATTTTATTTATCCGGTTTCGCTTCTTCTAATTTTCTCTGCCATGCTTATAATTTCTTTAATTTTTTCATCAAGCGAAAGTACCTGTCTTTTACTTAGATGGACAAATCCAGCAAAAATGTCGGTATGCTCATAATGCCCATCGGCATCTCCCGGATCATCCCACCATCCAATATCATCAAAAGCCATAACCGCTACCCCCAGGGAAGGATTAGGAGCTTCATAGAGACGAATCTCTTTCCTATAAGGGGGTCATATTCCACTCTTGAAAGCACGGTGCCGGGTTGATATCCTGCATTTGTCATTATTTCCTCAATAAGATTTTTAATACCCCGTCCACCTTGGTACTTTTTTTTAATCATAATCTTATTTTTATAGTTAAACTCCATTTAACTTTTTTATGGAACTGTTAACTATCCATACTCTCTTCTTAAAATTAAGTTTGTACACCATAACCACCTCGAGTGGTTATTAGCGTCTAGTTAATTTGGGATAGCACACTAACACTTTCTTTCCAAAAGATTTTTAAAATAGAACCACTTATTTAGTACCAATGAGCAAAACACAGAAAAATATCGAAGATGTTATTCTGGAATTGTCGAAAACCTGGTTGGGAAAACACGATGTCGTCGCTATTGCCGATGAGTGGGAAGGGGACTCGCCTTTTATTGGGTTTTATGTGAATCGTGAAGATATCAAAAAAGAGGAGTACCCGACAGAAGCCGAAGGGTATGCCATTGTCGTCAAGAAATCTGGAAAGTATGTTTTCTATTGAGTTCGGCGAGAAAAAATTCCAGATAAGCGTGGTCAGTTAATTCTCAGAAAGCACTTCCGGCCTGAAAAGAGATATCATTGTATTCTTTTGTGCCGTACACTGTAATCCCTTCTTCATGCCAGAGGACAAATTCGGCTAATCCTGCGTCCAGCGCCATCTTGCTGCAGATCGTGCAATACGGTCTTCCAGCTTTTTTCATTTCTCCTGCATCGTCCAGGCGGATGAAGTAGAGCCGTGCTCCCAGAACCTCTTCCGGACTCCTGCGCAGCGCATCCATGATGGCCCGCTGTTCCGCATGGATGCAGCAGGTCTTGTCCGATCTGAAATTTGGCGGCAAGCAGTCTTTCCGGCATTCCTGCAGCCGCTCATCAAGCGGCGGCGCGTTGTAGCCTTCGCCCAGAAGCCGATCTTTGCCGACGATGACGGCACCGCAGTGGGAACGCAAGCAAGGAGAAGATTCTGCTATTTTCGCTGCGAGGTGCAAGTAGAAATCTGCCTCTTCTTGTTCTTTCCCGGAAAGGATTTTCATACTCTATTCCCCTCATTTTCATGCCTTCTTCAACAGTTCCGCCACTCGCTGCCTTCCTATCTCTAAAATGAAAGCAGCCAAGCGGGGTCCACGCTCCTTATTGATCAGCACTTGGTACGCTCTCTTAAAGAAATCCTTGGTCTGGAAGTCGTGGTTTTTACAGAGGATGTATATCTCTTGATGCAGATCGACGTCCGTCCATTCTTTCTCCAGCAGGCGGTCTGCAAGCTCCTGGAAAATAATACGTTCCTTTTCTGACAGGTTTACTTTGCTCTTCTCCTGCAATACGAACTTAAACTCTTCCGGCGCATGCTTGAGCAGCCAGTTTTTCGCGCACTGCGCTCGTACTCGGAGCCGTTTTTGGTCTTCTTCATCTTTGAGCTCGTGCTCCATGTAAGAAATAACCCGTTCCACATCCAAGTCGTGCATCTGCAAGAGCATCGTCAGATGCCGGAATTTTTGCTGGAAGGGCATGCTTTTTGGCATAGCACCGATGTGGCTCAGCTCATACGCCACCTGCTGCTTCTGCTGTTCTTTTTCGCTGGCTTTCTCGACGCCAAAAGCGATCCGCTCGCAGGCATCGTAATCCTCATACACTTTGAACACGTCCGTGTCAAAAGAAATGCTGAATTCTTTATTCGGCCGGGTTCCGGCAAAAAGCCAGCGCACGATTTCCGGCTCATAGACTTCCAGCACATCTTTCAGCGTGATGACGTTGCCGAGGGAGGAGGACATCTTGCCACCGGCACCTTTGACGATGATGAAATCATACATCTGGTACACGGGTGCTTCTTTCTTCCAGACGGCTTTGACAATCTCTTTAGCAGTATCACGGCTGCCGCCGGGAGCCGAATGATCTTTGCCGCCGGGCTCAAAGTCCACATTTTCATACGCCCAGCGCATGGCCCAGTCCGTCCGCCAGCGGAGTTTCACTATGGGCGTTTTCCGGAAATCGAGCTCTTCTTCCACGCCGCAGGCGCAGCGATAGTGCAGCATATAGCCGCCTAGCCATTTTAGGTGCTTGATGGTATCTCGCCGGCAGTTGGGGCAGAACATAGTGATGGGCAGCCAGCCTTCGGTAAGATTTTCCTGCCGGAACTTGTTGAGGATGCTCTTGATGATTTCGGTATTCTCTAAAGCTGTTTTTATTTGATCTGCATACTCGCCCTGCTGATACTTTTGGTTCTGATAAAGAAATTCGGGGAAAATGCCGACTTGTGGCAGCACATCTTCCACTTCTTTTTCAAAATGCTGCGCATAATTCTCATGGCAGCCGAAAGGATCCGGCACTTCGACGATCGGAAAGCGCAGGTACTGCTGGAATTTTTCCTGCTGCGGGATGTTCTGTGGGACTTTTCTGAAAACGTCGTAATCGTCCCAGGAATAGAGGAAGCGCACCTGCTTGCCTTTCTTTTCCAACGATTTCCGCACCAAATCAACCGTAATAATCTCCCGGAAATTGCCGATGTGCACCGTCCCGCTGGGCGTAATGCCCGCTGCCACGGTATACTTTTTCTTGGTGCCTTTCTCTTTGATGGTGCGTTCTGCTAACCGTTCGGCCCAATGGTAGGATTCTTCGGCGCTTTCTGGCGCCTCTGTGGATTCTGCTTTCGCTTCGTTTTCTTTCGGCTTTTCTGGTATGGGCTTTTTCTTCTTTGGCGGTGCCATGGCGGGCTTTAGAGGGCGGCGTTATATAAAGATTTCTTAGGAATGTTTTTATACACTACTTTCTTCCTTTTTTCTATAAATTCGTAAAAAAGTGGTGGACCATGCTCATAACAACCTGTGGTAATTCTGAACTGCTGGCGAAGAAGCTGGCTAAGCGGGTACACGCTCGCTTTCTGCCATTAACTATTGCTGCTTTTCCGGATGGCGACCTCTATCTGCGCTACGCCACTGCTTCCTTGAAGGGGCAGACTGTGGTTCTGGTGGAGTCCTTCCAGCCGAATCCGAACCAAACTTTCCTTCACGTCATTTTTGCAGCGGAAACAGCCAAAGACCTTGGCGCGAAGAAAGTGATTTTAGTTGCTCCCTATCTCGCGTTCCTGCGGCAGGATGCCCGCTTCAAGCCAGGCGAAGCTATTTCCTCACAGATCATGGCAAAGCTGCTGAGCAAGGCTGTTGATAACATTATCACCATCGATCCGCACCTGCATCGTTTTGCTTCCCTGAACGAGCTGTTTACCATTCCGGGAAAGCGGCTGACCGCTGATCCGCTGCTGGCAGAATACATCAACCATCATTATCCTGATGCGGTGCTCATCGGCCCGGACTGGGAATCGTCGCAGTGGGCAGCGGCTATTGCCCGGAGCTTGGGAATGGCTTCTACGACGCTTAAGAAAAAACGCCTTTCGCCGACCAAAGTGCAAGTGCAGTTTGTCGATCATCTGGCAATCAAAGGAAAGGTCGTAGTGCTGGTCGATGACATTCTTTCGACGGGAAAGACCATTGCCGCAGCGGCCCGGGAAGCCCGGAAGAAAGGTGCTAAACAGGTGGTAGCTCTCGCCGTCCATGGCGTGTTTGTTCCCGGCGCTTGGGAAACAGTAAGAAAAGCCGGTGTTTCGCAGGTGATAACGACGAATACGATTACGCATCCCACCAACAAGATTGATGTAACACCGCTGCTGGTTGCTGCATTGAGGGAAGGAACATGAGCGAAAAAGAAACGGGTAAGAAGACGGGCTTTGCCGTAGCGGCACTGGTTCTCGGCATTCTTTCTTTGCTCTTCGGCTGGATTCCTTTCCTGGGTTGGATCCTCATCATTCTTGCTTTGGTCTTTGGCATCCTGGGGATAAAAAGCAAAGGGATGGCCATTGCCGGAATAGTGTTGGCAAGCATTGGCCTCATTTTGGCAGTTCCTGTTGGAGTAGTCGCCATCAAGAGCCTGGTGAATGCGACGCAGCCCGTCACGGAAGAAACTACGGAAGCCGGCGGGACACTTGCGGAGTGGAAAGAGAAAATAAAGACAGGCACCGGTGAGAGTGAAGAGTTCAAAACTCTGGAAGAGTGCGATGCTGCCATGAATAAAATGGCCATCACCTGTTCCGAACATTCCGCTTCCAACGAAGGATGGAGAGTGGTGAATCAGATAGAAGTCACTGATTTTAGAACGGGTCAGAATTACAATTTCTCAGAAGTCAAGCAGGGAGGATGCCCGGATTATTCGCCCGATCTGGAGCCTTATGATTATCCCCATACGGTGGAAGCCAGGACGCAGTTAACACAGGCGCAAACTGCTGATTCTTCGTATTCTGTAGGCTGCAATCTTATTTGCACCGGGTGGACATGCGGGAAGGTTGAGGAGCCCGTACAACCGCCCGTACAACCACCGCCGGAAACCTGGGCCGGAACCATTACTGCTGAACTGGAGGACGTGCAATATGCCTGCGGTGGCAGTCAAGTTTCCCTAGAGTATGATATTACGCTCACCTCGCCGGCAAGTCTTGTCTCCGCACTGCAGGGTGAGCAGGAGATCACGCTCTGGTCGGATCCTAGCTATGAGGACACGAGCGGGAGCATAGCCGGGACTGCTGAAATCGTTGCGCAGCCACCCCGTGAAGGCGTTATTTACTGCGAACTGGAAGGGGGCAGCAGTAAGGACGTTCCTCTGCGTTTTTATGCCACGGGCAATGAACAAACGATTCAGCTTTCGGAAGTTCCGGGTGAGCAGAATCTTCGCACCCCATTCTTTGGCTACGAACGCATCTTTCATGAGGAAGTGGGGATGACGGAGGAAGATTTCCTGGCAGGAGTTCCGCCGCTTTTAGTAGCCACTTCGATTACAGAGACAGAAATTTCTGGTGAAATAAAGCCTGGCTATGGCTACACAGGAACGTTTGTGCTCACCAAAGAATAAACGGTATGCAGATGAACGTAAAGAAACCTTTGGAAGAAACGGACATCGAAGGAGAGGGCACGCATCCCTTTCATGAAGAGTACGTGAAAGAGAAGCTGAAAAAGAAGAAAAAGAAAAAGCCAGAAGGGGAAGACGAAGGGGATGAATCCGAAGAAATTGAGAAAGGAGGAACGCATCCGTATCACGAGGAGTATGCGAGGGAGAAAGTGGTGAAGAGATGAGCTATTGTTGTAATCCGACCTCTTCCCTTAACTCTTCCGCCTTATCCGTCTTCTCCCACGTGAATTCCGGCTCTTCCCGTCCAAAATGCCCATAATTGACCGTCTTCCGATAGATCGGCCGCAGTAACTGCAGCTGCTCAATAATTGCTCTGGGCCGCAAATCAAAATGTTCTTGAATCAATGATGCAATTTTCTCTTCCGGAATCTTCTGCGTTCCATTCGTGTTCACGTACACTGACACGGGCTGCGCCACGCCGATGGCATACGCCAGCTGCACGATGCATTCGTCTGCCAAGCCCGCCGCCACGACGTTTTTTGCCACCCAGCGGGCAGCGTACGCCGCGCTTCTATCGACTTTACTGGGATCTTTGCCCGAGAAAGCGCCGCCGCCATGCGGCGCCCAGCCACCGTAGGTATCGACGATGATCTTTCTTCCGGTAACACCTGAGTCGCCTAACGGGCCGCCGATTTCAAACTTGCCAGTCGGGTTAATAAAAATTTTTGTATGCGCATCGAGATACGTGCCGAGCGTTGGAAGGATAACTTTCTGGTGCAGGACGCTGCGAAGATCTTCTATCGCAATATCACTGCTATGATGCGCAGAAAGCACTACGGCATCAACTCGTTTCGGAATATTCTTTTCAAATTCCACCGTCACTTGGCTTTTGCCGTCGGGGCGCAAGAAGTGTCCGTTCGTCACGCGAAAATCTCGCAGGGCTTTGGTCAAGCGATGGGCCAAAGCAATAGGAAGTGGCAGCAGTTCTGGAGTATGCCGCACCGCACAGCCGAACATCAGCCCTTGATCTCCGGCTCCCTGCTCTTTGTTCTCTCGGGCAGAAACGCCAATATCAATATCGGGGCTTTGCGGCGAGATGTGGAGATTGATATTTGCCGTCTGATAATTAAAGCCTTTTTCATCAGCATCATAGCCGAGATCCTGCAGGGCTTTTCGGGCCACTCTCCTCAGGTCGAGCTTGGCTCTGGTCGTTAATTCCCCGGCAAGATTGAGGTAGTGATGCGTTCCTAACGGGTCGATGACGGTCTTTACCTGGGTTTCGATGGCAACCCGGGAGTTTGGATCCTGCTCCAGGCAAGCATCCAGCACCGCGTCAGAGACGTAGTCACACAATTTGTCTGGATGCCCCTCGGTAACACTTTCGGACGTAAAAAGTTTGTTCATAGCCGTTCACCTTTTTTTTCTGGCTTCGTTATACGCAGCGCCACTCTGCGCCATGCTCCAAGGCTTATTCCAGGGGAAGTCGGGATTCTGAAAGAAATCCGAGCTTTCGACGATGCGCCGGTATAGCTCAGCGTCTCGGAGATGGAATACTGCAATCGTTTCTTTGATGCTCAGCGGCACGTATTTTCTGATCCAATCCTCCAATTCCTGCTGGCTGATTCTCGCTGTGTTTTGCGTCGTGATATTTAACCCGACGTCATCTCTGCCGATACGATAGCTCAATGCTACCCGCGCAAAATCACAGAGATGGTTGTGGACCAGCTGCACGGCGATATAGCGGGCGAGGAACGTTCCCGTTCCTGAGGGCTTGGTGGGATCTTCGCCGCTGAATGAATCTTCTACGACGCCATAACTGGCAAAGCCGTCGCGATATGATTTTGCTTCGCGGCTGCCTTCGTCAACCTTCCAGCCCCCTTCATGCCAGCCGCCCAGGCCGTTGATTTCAATATCGTCTGGCGCAGGGTTGCCGATGTTCTGCAGATACGCATGAATCAGTTTCTGTACTTTTACCCGCAGCTCTTCGACGGGCAAGGCCTCTTCATGCTCCGTGGCAAGGGTAATGCTTTTGAAACCGAGAAATGTTGTTCCCTCATAGATTGCTTCTACGCCGATTTTCCCATCTGCCCGCAGGCCGGGAAGAAGGGCCACTCCCGATGCTTTGGCAAGCTCTCCAGGAACGACTCCCCCATTCAGATAAATAGTGTCCAGCAGGTCTCGTATGCCGACGGCAGCATACCGTTCCCAAGGCAGGTGCAGCGGTGCATCTTTATAGGCGACAGCAATGGCATAGCCGGAATCCCCCGACGCGTCATTGGCGGCGAGCTCATCGGATTGGGGCTTCAGGTTGAATTGTATTGTGATATCTTCCGTTGGTAAATGGCTGCGCTGGATGTTGTTATAGTGCTCCCGGATAATGTTGCTCAGCGCTTCCTCGACGTGCGGAGAAGAAAGCAGGCGTGCAGACACTTCTCCCGATACGCGGACTGTTGGCTTATCAGTATAGCTTCCAGTCACTCGCAGATCAAACCGGGCATTTGGTTCAAGTTCAAGAAAATATGCTCCCACCAGATGAGCCAAACCGGCATCTAACTCGTCGGGCTTCCCTCGCCGTCCGGCTTCGAAAGCATGGTGTATTCTTTCCGAATGTATTTTTTTGGTCACAGGCATCACCATTTTTGTTGGCGATGCTTTTGGCATTTATTCTTTTGTGACGGTTTTATTCGGATTGGAATATTTGGGAAGGAAGTTTTGGGGAATATGATGAGTTTTTTGTCGAGAAGGGAGAATAATGGCTGTTATATTCAATTAATCTTCGTGCCTTTTTGTAATAGAAAATTTGTTAATTTTATTCTAATCGGATAAATCACTAATGCAATAATAATCGTGCCTAATAAATAGGGCAGTTCCCAATATTCTTTATCTTCTCCTGCTCCTAAAATCATAAATATTAACTGGTCAATTATGAGCCCCGCCCCAATTCCAGAGAGCAAAATTTTTGGATGGGTTTCTTGTTTTGGAATTATTAACCCAATAATCATTAAAATTACTCCAAACCAAAAATGATGGATGACCATATCCAAAAATTTTATATCAACTTCTGACACGATTATTATAGAAATTCTTACGATTAGAATTGTTAAGACCATTAATAGATAAAACAAATTTTCTCTTTTCATTATAATAATCCAATTCTTAACTAATTTAAATTTCTATCGGCACGAAGATTAACTCTGAAATTTCCCTTCGGGACGTTGCACTAAACCTCGTTCCTATCGGAAGCTCAACACCCATCATTCCAAAATCTCCATCACCTTCTCTGCAGCTGCCTGATAAGATCCGCTTTCGTTATAACCCCCGCCAGCTCACCTTTTGCTTGCACTAAGATTAATGAAGAGAACTGCAGCAGGGCAGCAATCATGGTAAAGCTGGTTTCTGCCGAAACTACCGGCGGAGCTTCTTCCATGACCTCCTGAACCCGCTTTTCCGTAAAGCCCGCCTGCATATGGCGGACAATCGCGGTTTCTGAGAGCAGCCCGAGAACTTTTCCGTTATCGACGACCGGAATTTGGGAAATGCCGTGCGTGGTGAACAGGGGCAGGACGTCCATCATCTTCTGGCTTTTGCGGATGCTGATCACACCTTTGTGCATGATATCTTTCGCATGCTTCTCAGTATCCTGCCGCTTCGTCAGCAGAGCGATAGCCTCTTCGATCTTCTTCACGTAGCTGTATGTCGGATCAAGCCGGCTGGATTCGATCTTCGCCACCATGGACTGGCTGATCCCGGCGAGCTGCGCAAACTGCTGCTGCGTGAGCTCCAGCTGCTTGCGGATCCTTTTCAGCTGCGTGATGTCGAAGACCATGAGGCTCAGAGAATGTTCTCATTTATAAATATTCCGAACGGAATATTCTTGGCAGGAAAATATTTAAGAACTCTGCGGTTATAGGAACGTACAAAAAGAGGAGGCAGGTATCATGTATCATACCAAAAGAATCGATGAAGAGTTTGCGTTCGACGAGCCCGATTTAGAAAAATTCGTCCTGAGAAAAGTATCTTCGTTATGCCAAGATGGGCAAGAGGTCGGCAAAGTGCTGCAGGTTGCTTATAATCATCAGTATACTAGCAGCGATTATGAACTCCAGGCCGAGTTTTACCCGCAGCCCTTGCCAGCGGATAATTTCTTCGCAGCTGGGCTGGTGCATCGGCAACATGCCTACGAGCCGCTCCAGGCTGACGGCTCTTTGGAAGGGATTGTGCTGAGCAAAGGAAGTACCGGGGTCATCTACCCCAAAAAGAAAAATTGCCTGTTTCTCCGCCCCGCATGGTTTGCTGTCGTTTTAGGGATTCTTGCGGAGCACGCAGAGCAGCGGGAAACCTTTGCCGGCTATAGGGCCTCAGGCCATTCCTGGTGCGGCTTTCTGGGATATTACTATCAGCCACCCGGCCCGGATCAGGAGAAAAGGAAATTTCTGGAGAAAGGAAAAGAGACGGACTCAATTTCTACGGTGGTGCAGGCCAAGATTGGTAAAGAAAGCGCTGGCAAAGAAGTGTACGAGTATTGGAACAGCGAAAAAGTTTCAGTGACAAAGCCGCTGGGAGAAACCGGCATAGAAGCAACTCTCTGGAGAGATGACCTGCGGTTCAAACGGGGAGAAGAGAGCTTTCACCTGTGGCGCCATCAGATCCCGGCGTTGCAGAAGCTTGTTCAGTTATACATAGAGGAAAAAGCATGACCAGAAAAAAACGCTCTTCACGCGATTCGCTGGAGCATGCTTTAAGTCGCGCCTTAGGCGAGGCGGAACAGAGAAAAGAAGCGAAGGCAGTCGCTGCCAAGAAATGGGCACAAAAAGCCCAAGCGCTGCTGCATGCGGCTGAAAAAAATGAAGAAGAGCATGCCGATGAAAAGAAAGCGTTAGCTGACACTCTTTTTTCCTGGGCCTGGGATTTTTCGCAGACAGATATGTACCGCCGCCTGCTGGACGCCGTGCTGTCTGCAGTGCCCCCTGATAGGAGAGAGCTTTACGTGTTCGGCGGGGGATGGGGGCACGAGCTTCCTTACGATTCCAATAGCTATGGCTGCTGGTCGCGGCTCTACCTGCTGCCTGCAGGAAATTTCTTCTATGCGGCTGGCTATAAATGGTTTCCGAGTTCTACACAATTCCCAATCAAGACCCCGCGAGAGCTGGAGAATAAACTCTGCCACGCCTATCTGGAAGAATTTGCCCAAACGCTGCAGAGCGGCGAAGTGTATGATGCGATTCGGAGATGGTATCCGGTTTTTTCAAAAGGGGAATATTTTTTTTTTAAGCTCAATGGCTTATAAAGACCATCTAGCCCGTTGCGATAAGAAAAAATGTATAGCTGGCGAAGAGATCAAATCATAACCACCGCCGGCAAGCCATGGAAGTCATAGTCTCCGGTCACTAATTCCAAGCCATGGAGTAAAGCACTGATATAAATGATAACATCAATCAGGCCGATGCTTTTCTTTATCTTCCGTAGTTGCCCATATATCTTTCCGCTTTCGACGAGGATAGGCTCTTCCAGCTGGATAATGACAGAATTTCTCCTGATCAGAGAGAGTACAGAATCAACATTTCCTCTATTGTCCACAACCCATCGGGTAATTTCAGCAAAAGTTATGGCGCTGGTGTATACCTCCTCCTCTTCGAGAACTTTCAGCACTTTTCTTCCTTTTTCTGACCCTTTAAAGTATTCTACCCACGCAGAAGTATCGAGAAGTTTCATCTAAAATCACGAATTCTCTTGTCTCTCTGAAAAGAAACTCTGTATCCCTTGGCGAAACCGAAGCCGGATAAATCTTTATGGGATAGTAAAGCAATTTCTACCTCTTCCCCAACGTGCAAACGTGCTTCAGCTATGTGCTCTCGGGGAATTAAGACTCCTACTGAGGTACCAACCCTGCGAATTTTTGTTTTGAACAATTCAGCCATCTTCCATTATAATGGATTATAATATATAAACTTTTCTCATTCAGGATGAATCTCACAGCACAAAGTACAAAATCACCGGCAGAATTAAGCAGCCCATCAGATGATTCTTCCCCACGCCCCAGTTCGACACCAGAACGCCGAGCGCCGTCGCCGTTCCCAGAATCGCCAATCCTGGTAGGCCATCAAAGACGATGCTGAGCAGCGCAATGAACGCAATCACCCCCCATGCCAGTTTAGCGTACGGAATTTTGCGGATGAGTTGCGCACAGCGTTTGGAAATGAAGAGTGTCAACAATGCTGCAGCTCCTCCTGCCGCGAGAGCAACGCCCAGGAACAGCAGCAATTCCGGAATCCCGATAGTGCCGATGAGCTGCTGTACGGCAACGATGGCCCCATTTCTGGCTTTTTCAATAGCATAATATGCGCCTATACTCAGTACCATTGATGCGGTGTTCAGCCCGCCCACTAAAGAGAGAAAGCCTTCGTCGCCAATCTCGCCAACGACAGACGTAGCAACGATCGCCGCCTGCGCATTGCCAAAGCCCGGCAGGAAGGCTGCGACACTGCCCATGCCGGTCGCTGCAGAAACGGATTTGACTACATTCTTCCCCGAGATAGAGAGCTTCTTCTTCACATTCTGCCAGGGGATGTTCACTTTCTGGGCGATGCTCAGGAGCAGCAGGGAGGTTCCGAACAGGCCAGACAGCAGCGGCAGCAAAGGCTGTTTGAGATTCGGAACAGAAAACACCAGCAAGCCCAGGCTGCCTGCCAGCAGAAAAGTGGCCAAGCTTTTCAGCCGTTTCCCTTTCTCGCGCCAGATCATAAACGCCATGATGGCAATAAGCGCATAGCCGATAATTGCCTGGAAAAAAGGGTAGAGCTTTTCTGCGCCAAGAATGAATAACGGCAGAATGGCGAGGCTCAAGAAGAGGCACCCGAGCGAGCCAATAACGGTATAGGTAATCGCATTATGGCCTTCGCCCCGGAGCAATAAGCGATGGCCCGGCAGGACGTTGAGTGCCTGCGCTTCATCTGGCGCTCCCAGATAAATGCTTGGTATGGCGTCCAGAAAGGTGTGCGTAATGGCCAGGCTGATGATGAAAACGGCAACGGCTAGCGGAGAAGCGATGGCAAACAGCACGGCTCCAGAAGAAACTGCCAGCGCTGCAACCAGATTGACGTGGATACCGGGAGTCAAGCCGGTGATGATACCGGCAGCGATGCCGAGAAACAGTGCCAAGAATAATTCAATTCCCATTGCGCTTCAGGGGAAGAGGCGCCTTTAAAAAACTTTATATATCTTCGATTATTATCTAAAGCATCATGATAGGGGTGACGGGAGATGTTTTCCTGCAGCTGGGTATCGTCGTAGTAGTCGCAGCAGTTATCGCTTTCGTTCTGCGCTGGCTCCACCAGCCCCAAATTCTGGCGTATGTGCTAGCGGGCATCCTGCTCACGCCGGTCTTTGGCATCATTACGGACATTAGCATCATCGAGTCCATGTCCACCATCGGCATCGCTTTCCTGCTTTTCTTAGTGGGCTTGGAAATGGACCTGAAAGCGCTGAAGAGTGTTGCTCTGGTTACGACGTTCGGCGGTCTCATCCAAATCTTGCTGCTGGTCACCCTCGGCTATGCCCTGGCCATCGTGCTGGGATTCTTCCATGTGGAAGCTTTGTACATCGGCCTGTTCCTGGCTTTTTCCTCAACGATGGTGGTGCTCAAGCTGCTCTCCGACAAGCGCGAGCTGCAGACCTTGCACGGCAGGATCATTGTGGGTATCCTGCTCGTCGAAGACGTGGTGGCCATTCTTGCTTTATCGTTTCTTTCATCGCTGCAGGATTTTTCTCCATCGCTCTTTCGCTTGGCCTTCCTGAAATTTCTGGTACTTTTTGCCGTGGCTTTCATCTGCAGCAAGTTCCTCTTCCCCCGGGTGTTCCGCTTTGCTGCCAAACGCCAGGAATTGCTGCTCGTCAGCGCCTTAGCGGTCTGCTTTCTCTTCTCGCTCGCTTTTTACTCGCTGGGCTTTTCCATTGTCATTGGGGCGTTTCTGGCGGGGATCACTCTCGGGAATTTGGAGTATAATGTCGAGATTGTCGCAAAAATGCGTTCCCTGCGTGATTTCTTTGCGTTGCTGTTCTTTGTGGCATTAGGGATGGGCATCTCTTTTGGAGCCTTTCGGGAACTGTTGATCCCGCTCGCGGTACTGCTGTTTGCCGTCGTTATCCTGAAGCCGCTGATCATCATGTTCATCTGCTCGCTCTTTAAGTATACCAAAAAGCCGGCGTTTCTCGCTGCAACCGCTTTAGGCCAGATGGGAGAATTCTCTCTGCTTCTTGCCTCACAGGGGCTGTTGCTGGGCCATGTCTCCCAAGGCGTCTTTTCCCTTATCGTGCTGGTCACCCTGCTCTCTATCACGCTCTCATCGTATACTATTGAGTGGGGCAATTCTCTCTACAAGCTGCTGCTGAAGCCCCTGAAGATATTTGACCTCTTTACGACGGAAGGCCTGGAATACCTGCCAACCAAATCCTTGCCAACGATTGCGTTATGCGGCTATAACCGCATTGGCTACAGCATCCTGCAAAGCCTGAAAGATGTCAAGAAAAAAGTGCTGATTGTCGACTATAATCCGGAAGTCATTGCCAAAGTTGCCAAAGAAGGCTACCACTGCCTCTATGGGGACGTTACCGATGAAGAAATACTGGAGCGCATGAATGTTGGCCGTTTGACCTTGCTCGTATCCACTGTCCCTGAGATGAAAGACAACTTGTTCCTCATCCGCAAAGTGCGGGAAGAAAACAAGAGCGTGAAGATTATCGTCAGTGCCTCGGACATTACGGAAGCCTTTAAGCTCTATGATGCCGGCGCAGACTATGTCATCCTGCCGCATTTCCTCGGCGGGGAGCATGTGGCCCAGCTGATCTCTAAAGTGCGGGCCAAGAAAGTGAAGCTGCATGAGGAGCGGAAGAAGCACCTGGAGCATCTGCAGCGGCGGAAAGCCGAAGGGCATGAGTATCCGGTGCATGCCTGAAAAATTTTTTCTTTTTTTTCTTTTTCATTTGTTCAATACCCTGCCCCTTGGGGCGACTGGGTCATTAAGCCACAACTTGATGCGGGGATTGAACTTTGAAAAACCCTATTGATATGTCAAAAATATACCACCGGTCTAGTTTGACCGATGGACAATGTCCACTTGCGAGATTCTAGGCGGTATATTTTTGAGCATGATCAAAAGGTCGGCAGGGACCACCAGTCAAAGACTGGTGGCATGTTCGCTTCGCTCACCCTGCCGACCTTTTGACACCCCGCCGCTTGCGGCGGTTGGGTTTTTCATTTTCCTGACAAGAACATTTTTAATGACTCGTCTCTTTGCGCATCCATGAACTTCCAAACCATCCCCCCCGTTCCTTTGGCAAAAGAGCTTCTGAACGCCACTTTCCGGAAATCCCGGGAGCGGGCAAATGCCAAGCAGTTCCCCGGCGAGCTCTGGCAGCGGCTGCAGAAACGGGAGCTACTGAAAGTAGATATGGTTGCGGGAAACCTGAAAGAGCGCCTGGAGCAGTTGGTGGAGAGATTTCCCGTCGCCAGCCAGCTCCCTCCATTTTATGCCACACTGCTGAAAGTGACTCTCGATGTTTCTCTTTTCAGGAAATCGCTGGCAGCGCTGCGCTGGGCTTCCCGGCAGATAACGGTTCTGCAGAAACACTCTGTCCGGAACATGTCTCGGGAGAGAAACCTTAAAGGCTTTCAGGGATTAACTAAAGAGTTCTATGGCCGCGTTTCTTCGGTGCTGAAGCAGATTGATCCACAGCTCAAAGAGCTGGAAAAAGCCCGAAAAATCCTGCGCACCTATCCGGACATAAAAGAAGGCCTGTTTACCGTTTGCTTGTATGGCTTTCCCAATGTGGGAAAAACAACCTTGCTGAATCTCCTGGCGAAAACGAAAGCGAAGACGGCAGCGTATGCGTTTACGACGCTGACCATTAACTCGGGTTTTATGGCTCTGAACGGGAAGACCATTCAGGTTCTGGACGTTCCCGGGACATTAGCCCGGCCCGATAAAATGAACCTGATTGAGCAGCAAGCCGAATTAGTCGTGCAGGAACTGGCGGATGTCATTGTTTTTGTGCTCGATCTGAGCGAACAGTGCGGCTATTCCCTTGCTCGGCAAGAGCAATTGCTGGCCAAAGCGGAAAAGAGAAAAAGCGTTTTATTGTATGTGAGCAAGAAAGATCTTCTCCATAAAGAGCAGCTTGCCTTGTATCCGCACGCGTACTCTGATTCCGAAGAACTCAAACAAGAGCTTCTAAGAAGGGCGGAACAAAAAGAACGAGATGAAAAGAAGAGCGAAGAGGCCATACCCGAAAAAGACGCCCCATAAACCTTTAAAAAGAGGTAAAATATTCTGTATATTTATAGGTGATGAGATGGTCGAGGAACATATTTTCAAGGTGCAGAGCCGTTGGCTGCTGGTCCCCCTGTTGGGGTTCGTGGTCCTGATGCTGAGCGGTGTACCGTTAGCGGCGCTTTCAGGAGTTTCTGGGACGCTCACTGGCAACAGCATTTTTGCTTCTGGCGAAAGTACAGATTCCGGATTTGGACAGTGGCTGCAGCAATCTTCCGAAACATTTCTGCCCTACGTACTCGGCGCTATCAGCTTTTTTCTGCTCATCCTTCTGCTCTTTCTGCTGCGGCATTTGTTCAGAAAGAGGTCAGTGCTGGGGGTGCCAGCGGAAAGTTTAAAGCCAGCAATGCCTTCTTCTCTGAAAGCAATGAAGCCTACGGTGATAGATGCACTTCCCGGAAAGCGAGTGCAAGCTGCTCCTCTTTTCAGTCCTTGGCAAGTTCTGGCGAAAAAGAATGGTGAAGGAAAGTCGGCATTCAAGCGCTGGCAGGGGAAAGCGAATATTCATCTGGATGACGAATTGTCTTTTGTGAATCAACAGTTGGCGGCGCTGGAAGGACGGTCCGTTGAGCCCTCCGTATCTCGGCTAAAAGAATTGCCGAAGCGTGAGGCCCCAGAAGCGGCCGTTTTCCGTTCTCCGGAAAAGAAACCGACGAAAAGTATTCTCATCAAGCCAGCAGGGAAAGCCACCATGCGGCCTTTGCCCTCGGTTAAAGCGAAGCCCCAAGGCTTATCAGAAGAGTTAGCGACCGTCGAAAAAGAACTCGCGGCCGTGCAGCGCACTGAGCCAGAAAAAGCCTCATGGCTGCAGACGATTTTTGGGCGAAAAGAGCCAGCAGCGCCAATACTGCCCGAAGAAGCAAAAAAGCCTCGCATGGAGAAAAAGGTTGAGCCGCTGAAGCCAGAGCAAAAAAAAGAAGAGAAACGTATGCCGTCCCCCCTGCCTACTCCGAAGCTTTCTCGAGAAGTGCGAAAAAAAGAAGAGGCACCGAAGAAAGAAAAACTTCCCGAAGAAAAGCGGGAAGAAAAAGCTCAACTGTCAGCGAAAAAAGAAGCGCTCTTGGAAGCGGATGCGGTTGCTGAACAAATAAAGAACTTATTGCGCAAGGATTTTGCATGAGCAGGGAACTTTCTTGGCTGCTCTGGTAAGCGCTTCTTTGGCGACTCTGACATTCTGCTTGTTGACTCGCAGCTCAAAAATAGTTTGCCCTTCAAACACGCGGGCAGCGCAGCTGATAGTCTTCCCATAGGATTTCTGCATGCCCGTGCTCATACGGTCCGCGCCTGCTCCTGATGCTAAAGGATTTTCCCGCAGGACATGAAAAGGATAGACCTTGACGCGCAGATGATAATCTTTTCCCAAAGCGGTTTCTAAGTGCCGGTTAGAAGACATGCGTGCCGCTTCAATGGCGTTATGGCGGATGTTCATGCTGCGGCAGGCATTCAGCTTTACGACCGCATCGTACTGCTTCTGCGGCGATCCCATATCAAAGCGGGTAATCTTCATATGCGGAAAGCCGCCCCGGACATAGTTCTTTTTAGTGTATTTACTGATGCGGGTATAGGGCCTTTCTAAGTTCTGATAGGCGGCAAATTTTCGTAAGCGGACCATGCTGGCGAAAAGTGAGGGGCTATTTATAAAGATTTGGGTGCAAGCTTTTTGGCTTGCTACGCTTGCAAAAAGCTTGGATCAAAATGCTCTCTGGTGGGGCTTCACTTTGTTCAGCCCCACGATGAACTCTTTGTCTCTCCTCGCTAAACCCCGACGATATATGACCACTAACTCTGCTCTTTGCGTACTTAAAACTTCTCCAAACTCACTTGCCCTTTGCGCGTCCCTTTGGGAATTTCTATCATTTCTTCTCCTACCTGTTTTTTAATGTCTTCCGCCAAGGCTTTGCCTAAGAGCTGGTTTACCGTGGCGAGATCTGCTTTCTTGATGTCTCCCAAGTCCCGCAACCCGTGCTGGAAAAGCTTTCTGGCTCGGACTCGGCCAATGCCTTTCAGCTTCAGCAGGGGTAGCAGCTCTTCTTTGGCGCCGTATTTCACGCGCAGGCGGAGCTTCCGCAATTCGCGGACTGCTTCCCGCAGCTCCTGCAGCTTCCCCAGTTCTTCGCTGGCATAGAGCAGCCAATCGGCGATTTCTAGTTTAGCCCGGACTTCACCCGGACGGACGTCAAATGTTTCCAAAAGATAATCTTCATCCCGCTCCTGGATCCAGGCGTCGAGGAATAAGGCAGTTTTGAAAGCAAAGAGAAATTCTTCGTATTCTGCATCGTATGCTGAGGGCTCTTTTTCCAGCAGGGTTTCATAGCGCTGGTTCAGCTCTTGCTGGATTTTTTCTTCCTCTTTGCTCTTGATGCGCAGCAGGGGGCGCATTTCTAACGTATGGCTGATCATGAACAGCAAGGGGAATACCTCGCTTTTTTCCTGATTATTTTGGCTCTTCTTTTCCTGGTTCTTTTTCTGAAAAGCAGCCAGGCAGTCCAGCAGGTGGCGGGCGGTTAAGGGATCAAGATACAGTTCCGAGACGCGCTTTCCCAGCAGCGTAGCACGCAGGGCCGTTTTTCGTGCTTCCATCTGGCTGGCGGCAACAAATTCTCCGGCGTTGCTTTGCATCTTCCCGGTCATGACGAACTGCCACGTTTCTAACAGCTGCAGCATCCGTTCCATGATATTTGCTAATTCCGTAAAATCGCTGTATTGGTGCGCCCAGAAAGTGGCAGAGAAAAAATCGTTCATGCTCTTCTCATCACGGATATGGCCCGTAGCGATAAGGGAGAGGAGATGCGTCCGGAGAACGGGCTCGACGGCCAGCTTGGAGTAAATCGCTTCTGGCTGGCCGCAGATATAGCGCGTATAAATCTCTTTTTTTTCTTTCTCATCTTTAGCAATGACAATAGCTTCGCCGAATTTTTCGTATTCGGGACGCCCGGCTCTTCCGGCCATCTGCAGATATTCGAGGACCGGAATCCAGTCCATGCCCCAATTTCCTGAAAAGCGTTTCAGGGACTTGATAATGACGCGGAAAGCCGGCGTGCTGACTCCTGCTGCCAGAGTTGGCGTGGCACAGATTATTTTTATTTTTCCGCTGCGGAACTCGTCTTCGATCAGCTCGCGCTGCTTGGCTACCAAGCCGGCATGATGGAACGCCACGCCTTTCCTGATGCAGGACGCTAAGCGCTGGCACTGCTTGGTGGGATTGCTCAGCGCTTTCTCGACGGTTTCGGCGAGTTCCGGAAGATGGAACTGGAGCACTTTGGCGACATCTTCTGCCGTTTTTTCGGCGCTGGCGCGGCTGGGAAGAAATATCAGTGCCTGCTTATTCAGCTGCACAGTTTCCAGCGCTAAGCGCTGCAGTTCGTCGAGCATGGAGGTTCAGGAAGAAGGAGTTTTATTAAGGTATTGGGGGAGTTTTTTACAATAATCTTGTGAGAGCCAGTTTCTCCTGTTTATCTCTCTTGGAAAATCACTGGCACTTTCAAAGTTTCTGCTCTATTCCCAATGCTCCATAACATTCTACAAAAAATCTTTCCGCTCGGAGTGTTCCCGGAACTTGCACAGTTCTTCTCGCTTCTGGGTGCACATATTGTAGATTGATTTTATGGTGCTCTTCTAGTCTCTTGGCAAACTCGTTGAATCTTCCTTGCTCGGCAGCGTAGGCAAGAATAGAAAGAGCATCTATCTCTCTGCTCTTATAATCCTCAATAATGTTTCTTGCTCTTTCTTTTGCTGAGTCTCTTTGCTCAGAAGGTAACTTCCCCGCAATATTTTCCTCTAAAAAGACATTTCTAATTCCTTCTGGTACTTCCATATAGGTATCTGTGCCCATTTTAAAACCTCCTTCACTTAATTTCTTTCACTCCTCCGCAAATGGCCCATCGCTCTTCAAAGTCAGCTCTTCGTACTCCGGCTGGCCATTTCCATTCGCATCCCGCCAGAAACCCGATGGGGTCATGATCATGGCATTATATTGAGTGCCATCGCTGCTGGAGAGGGGAATAATCAGATAGAGCGTTCCGGTTGTTGGAACGCCGTCGCAATCGTGATCTTGGGCAATGAGTTGATAAACGCGGTCTTGTAGAGGCACGATTCCAAAGTAGGTCATGCCGTCCGGCTCCGGGCAGTGAACCGTTTCCGTCGGCGTTTCCGGAATCTCTTCAACAGTTTGCGGCGCTGAAGCACAGGCTGTTAGCAAAGCAGTTAATCCTCTAATTGCAGTTTGTTTCATGAGACTTCCCTTCTCTTTTGTTGATAAATAATTTTTGCTTCTTCTGTGTATCCAAGTTCATACTCGCTTCCTCCAATGGAATTATTCCCTTTTTCTTCTTCCAGAATCCCTAAATTTTTGAGATCAAAAAGGGCTTCTTCTGCATTGTCTTCGGAAATTTTCAGTTTTTCGCTAAGAGCCCGAGCATAATCCGCTACGCCAGAACCAAAACCAGAATGGGAAAAACTAACAAGAATATTCTCATCGAAGAAGCGAAGAATTTTTCTCATGCTCTTACCAACAGAAATGCCCTCCTCCTCAATATGCCGAACTAATTTTCCAATATTGTTTTTTGTCATTTCAACTCCCTCCTATTTTGTTATTTGCTGCTTATTGGCGTTAGGCCTTGTCCATCGATCACATACACCTTAATATTCTTTTCCGGCGTCCGTTGCTGCGGCTTCTCCTGCACCAGCACCGTCCACGTCTTCTCGACCTCTTCCCAGCCATCGCTAACGGTTACGGTAACTTTCTTTCGCCCGGGAGAAAGGAACGTCCTTTCAATGGTGTCTGTTCCACGGACATCTGTCTCATGCCAGCCAAAGTCCCAGTGGTATTCCAACGGCTCATTATCCGCATCTTTGGCTGCGACGTGGAACAGCATAGGCTCCTGTATGCCAATCGTTACGCCTTCTGCCGGCAGGAAGTCTACTAGTTCCGGTTTCTGGTTCACGTTCTTTACCGTCACTTTAACGGGATGCACTGTCTCGATTTCCCCATCCGAAGCGATAAACTCCAGCCACACCACTGTTTTGTCCGGGCTGAAATATTTATTCCACAAAGGGAAGGATTCCCAGAGATGATTCCAAAAGCTGTCCGTTCTGCTTTTTACCGTCGTAAAAGAAGGCGTCCAGACCAATCTCGTGCCGTCGAAAGAAGCGCCTTCGGGCAGGTTCCGTACGGTAACAGTCACATTATCTCCATCCGCATCTTCTGCCTCAAAAGTCACCGTGAATTCCTGCCCTTCGTTGACAAGAAGAGTATCGTCTTTAATTTTCAGGGTTGGCGCCCGGTTCTTTTTCAGGACCGTAACGGTCACGGGAACAGTCGTGGCAGCTTTTCCATCAGTGGCCGTAACATCGATGGTGTACGTGCCTTCATCTTCATATGAGGTTTCCCATTCTCCCGTGTGCTGGCCAAAAGGCTCCGAGAATGCATAGGAAACGAAATCCCCATCGGGATCGGTCGTCTCTGGAACGAGTTGTATCGTTTCGGTTTCCATAATAGTAAGATTCTTGGCCTCAAAAAGATTTGGTGCTCGATTCGTGTTATAGACTATCAGCTGGGTCTCTTGCTCGGTGCACAGCTCCAGCCCGCAAACTTCGACAGTCAAAGGAATCTTTTTCTTTTTGAGGAAGAGATGCTCCAGCCGGGCCGCATTGAGCAGGTTGCTAAAAAAGCCCTTGCTTCTGCCGAGCTCTTCGTAGGTTGGTTTCCAGGTTATGGTTTTGGTGGTCTGGTTTACCCCTGCGCCTGCTGGAGCATTCTTGAGCGTGATGGTGAGTTCATCATTGTCGGGGTCTGCGGCAGCGATTTTCCAAACAGCTTCTTCGCCTTCCCGTGCTTCAAAATATTCCGGCAGTTCTATCGTCGGCGCTCGGTCCACGTTGAGAACGGTGACGAGAAGATTTGCCGTGCCGCTGAGCTCGCCGTCGGAAGCAACTACTTTCAATTTGTATTCTCCTGCTTCGTTGTAGTATGTCTGCCAGATGCCGCGCTCATCGAAAGGCGCGGGAAAGGTGTACGTTACAGTGTCGCCATCAATATCAGTTTTTGGAACTGATAATACCAGCTGTTCTCCTTCTTGTACCGCCATCGGTGCCAGCGAAAATTCCGGCGCTCGATTAGTGTTCTTTACGAGCACTTGCCAGCTATTTGTCATTGTAGCTTCACCGTCGCTTATGGCAACGAGAAGTGTATGGTTGCCGGCGCTTTCGTAGCTAAAGAAGTATTCGCCCTCGTTTTCTTCGCCAAGAACTTCTTCATCCAGAGACCACTGATACGCCAACTCGTCCCGGTCTTCTCGGTCATAATCAACACCCTCGGCAAAAAAGTTTAGCGTTTCTCCTTCGGCTATCTCGACTTCCTCCTCTCCCGAAAACGTATTTTTTATTTCCGGCGGCTGGTTGGTGGAAAGCACCTCTATCTCTACGCCAAAAATTTCCGTAAATTCTCCGTCGCTTACGGTGAACGTCGTCACAAACGAGCCTTCGTCATCAAAATCAGGCTGCCAGATGCCGCTCTCGTCAAAAGGCCGCTCAAAGGTATAGGCCAAGAAATCCGTATTCGGATCATTGACGAACTTCTTGAGGTCAAGAGTCTGCTGTTCTTTGACGATCAGCTTCTTTTCCAGGAGTGTGGGTGGCCGGTTTTTCTCTTCGACAATAATGCTGATGTCCTCGCGCTTCTCCAGCACGCCGTCCGATGCCGTTATGGTTACCGCATACACTCCGGCATCACCATACTCCGTCTGCCATTCTCCCCGTTCGTCGAGGGGCTCGGAATAGGTAACCGTTACTGAATCATTATCAGGGTCAATTACTCTGGCAGAAACTTTTACCAGCTCCGTCTCTTGGACGCGAAAGGTCTGGAGGGCTAACGCTCCCTGGAGCACGAGGGCGAGAAGAAGAACTCCTATGATGATTTTTTTTCTCGCTCCCATTTTCTAGACACTAAAAAAAGAAAGGAATGAGCATTAGCTCATCCCGTTGCCAGGGAAATCTCCACAATTTCCGGCGGCATGTTGACATCTTCAACCGTTAACGCGACGTTCCGTTTCACGGTATCTTTACCATCGGTAACTGTTACCAGTACCATGTATTCTCCATGATCCGTGTACTTGGTTTCCCACGTGCCGTCATCGCCCACGGGATCGCTGACGGTTACTTTGAGCGGATCATTGTCCAGATCGCTGACCACGGGGCTGAGCGCAACCGCTTCGCCCTCTTTCACCTGCATCCTTTCCGGCACATTGCTTACTTCCGGCAGGACATTAACATCGGCAACCACCACTTTAAAAGTGGCTTCACTAAATAATTCGCCATCGTTAGCTGTTACGGTAACGAGATACTCACCCGCACTGGTATGATCTGTCGTAAAAGTGCCTTTCGCTAAGGGCTCTGAAACGGCAACGGTCACCGGATCATTGTTTGGATCGCTTACTTTGGGCTGGAACGAAACGCGTTCTCCTTCTTTCACGCGCAAATCCACCAGCCGTTCGATGACCGGCGGCACGTTTACTCGCTCGACGATAATCTTTATATTCTTCTCCGTTTTCAGGCGGCCATCGGTAGCCGTGATCGTTGCCAGGTATTCACCGGCATCCCCATAGTTTGTCTTCCAGGCGCCTTCTTTATCAAGGGGCGCGGAAAATTGATAGGTAACATTATCACCATCCGGATCAGCTACTTTGACTCTCAGACGGACCACTTCGTTCTCTTTAATCCGTACGGCCTGCATTTCTCCTTCAGGAGCTTCTGTTGCTTCTTTGCTCGGCTCAGCCACGACGACATCCTCAGTAACCTCTTGCTCCTCAGCAGCGGCTTCTTTTGCCGCGGTAGGATTCTCTGTGTCTCCTGCAGCCAGTTCTTCTTCGATCTGTGCTAGCTCATTGAGAAGCTTTTCATCATCGGCATTTCCTTTTTGCACATCATACATTTTATAATCCAAGCATCCTACGAGGAAAATGCTCAGCATAAGAACACTGATAATTAGGACTTTGTTCATACTCTTGTTCATAGTAATACACCCCCTCTTTACGACTATTTGTGAGTATTCTCGAATGATAATTCGTATTTAAGCATTTAGCGGGGGGAATGTAGAGACATGAACCTGTATGCTTCAGAGAAGCTGTTAAGAAATTGAGGTTGAAAGACGATATTTTTTGCTGGGAATCTTTATAAATGGCCAGACGTGCAGCCGATCCATGCGATGGCCTTTTAGAAGAAAGAATGTACCAAAAGCAAGTTTAGAAGCACGACTCGCTCAGAACCCTCTTCCGCAACCTTTGGAAGGGAGCGCCAAGAGAAAATACCTCGGCATTCTGGATAGTTATAGCGTTTCGTGGAGCCTGGAAAAAGCCGCTCGCGATGTCTGGCAAAATTTCTTCGACGAGAATAATCAAACGCTGGATGGTATTGCCGCGGTTATCGAGCGAAGCGGAAGAGATTATGTGATTCGCCTGCAGAGTCCGGCAACATATGATTACCGGCTGCTCTTGCATTTGGGGGGGACCACGAAAACGGACAATCCTTTCTCTGCGGGAGGTTTTGGGGAAGGGGTTAAGATCTTAGCATTGGTGCTCTTGCGCGATTATGATTTCTCTCAGATTCGTTATGGCGCAGCCGATTGGATCATTGATTTCACTCTTGACAATCTTCCCTACGGGGAATACGTGCAAAAACAAAGGGGATTATTTGCCGATGTGCAGCAGGCTTCCTCGCCTTTTCCCGGGAATTTTATAGAGTTAAAGACGCAGAAGAAGCAGCATGCGAACATTCTTCAGAGCGCCAAGGATTTATTTTATCATGCAGCAAACGAGGACTTTCAAAACCCGACTCTCGATATCTCCACAGTCGGAGGACTGCGCTTCTTGGGCGGCCGAGATGGGGGTGACAAGATCCCTCGAGGGAATTTTTATTTTGCGGGACAGCGGCGCCATGTGGAGACAGAAGAATGGAACACCGTGGACTTCTTTTCTCTCTGGACGTATGACAATAAAGCGCTCCGGAAAGATCGGGATCGAGGCCTGGTAACCAGAAGTGAACTGGACTCTCTCATCCTCCCCCATATCCTTGCTGCAGCTTCGTCAAAAGAACTTATTCGGGTGGTATATGAACTCGAGCCCATCTGGACGGAAGGGACACAGGTGAACTGGAAGGGGAAAAATCTGGGGTCGGATGTCTTGGAGAAAATTGTTGACCAGTTATGGAGCTCTTTTTCTCGCGAAAAAGTTCGCTTACCTTTTGCTGAAAAATATCTGGCAGAAGACTTTTCTGCTCCGAACTCCATCGGCGAGGCCCTAGCTGCACAGGGATATGTCATCTGTAACCGTTCTCTTGCAAAACTGGGTATGAAGACGGTTGTTGAGAAGTTTCAAGAATTGCAGCAGCACTATCGGGCAGAGCCGTCTCCCGGGGATAAAGAGAGGATGCAAATACTCTACGATGCCCTAGCTCCATTCCCCATGAAATCAAAAAAAGAGGTCTGGCTCTTTGATCGGGTGGCAGAAAAGAGCATCATTCATGGGCAATATAATGAGAAATTCGTCTGGTTATCGCGGGAGAGAATACGGGGGCTTTTTCCTGCAGCATTGGCAACGTATCTGCATGAATTGGATCACAAGTATGGTTCTGATTCTTCGGCAGAATTCAGCTATGCATTAACAGACACGCTTCGAGACGTCATTGGGGCAGCAGTGAAGCAACCAGACTTATTTCATCATCTGGAAGAACGGTGGAACTGCACTAAAAGACCATAAAAAGCGGGCTCGTCCCTGAGAACCTGCCGACCACCGCGCTGAGAATCTGAGATTCTCTTTGCATCACCCTCCGAAGAGAGCGTGTGGAAAAACAAAGTTTTTCTCGCGAGCCCAGTTGTTGGAAGAATGCAGCCGTTTATAAAAGTTGTTGATTGCTGAAGGGAAGTGAAAAGCCTGTCAAAATGTCTTTCAAAAGAAACAGATCTCAAAAAAAGCAAGAGCGTAGCTTTATAGGGCTCAATGATACAACTTTCTTTTTGCAAATGCTTCTGCAACTCGCCTTTGCCGGGTGTACTTTTTCGCATAGGCTTCTGCTACTTCTAAGACTCGCTCCCGTAGTTCGGGGGCTGCCACCTGATAGCCTTCTTCCGTGTCTTTGATAATCTCACCCATTTCAACTTTTACTGCATATGCGTCCTGATATACTCGCAGGCAGCGGGGGCAATGGCGCAAATGCTGAGGGATTGTTCTTGCGACTTCTTCATATGTTCCCCCCAAAGGGTGCAACTCCGCAAGCAGTTCAGCATGCAGTTCTTCCGGCGCATGGAGGAGATCGACGAATACGTAAATCTTCCAGTCGTCTAGTGCAGTAGTGGGGCAGTGAGAGAATACAACTCTCCTTTCGAGAGGAACTGATTTATCCCCTGCTTGTCTTTTGCTGGTTTTTTCCATATGTATCCTTCTTTGTTTAATTGTTAAAAAACTGGCCCCGCCGTGATTTGAACACGTGACCTCACGATTATCAGTCGTGCGCTCCATTGCTCAGGATGCCAGCTGAAAGCTGGCACAGTACCAAGCTAAGCTACGGGGCCATTATAGAGAAAAAAGGGAGATTATTTTTAAACGTTGCGACGGCAATTCGAAAAAGGAGCTATCCACCTTTTTCTTGGCGTTTCTTATCAGCGTATTGTTTAATTTCCTCTCCCAAAGCGCCCCTCTCCAGAGTCTGGCCATCTTTGTAAATCGCTACAACAACCTTTCTTCCGTTATGGACGTGATTGCTGACCGTACTCCGGTTCAAGTGTTCTATTTCCCCCGCAGCACACCAGAGTACCCAAGGGTTATCACTAGAGGCGTTAAAAGTCAAGCTTCCTTGATCATACTTCAGAATAAACTCCAGAGAATAATGGGGATTCTGTTCGGCCATAAAAGACAAAAAACCCCTATTCTTTTTAAGCTTTGCGACGGCAACTGGAAAAGCGTACTACACTTTCTTTCGTAATTTTTCGTATTCTTCTCTCGGCAAGTCTATTTGCTTAAGAATTTCCAGCAACAGGCCTTTACCTAATTCCTCATCTCCGTGAACTGGCACAACAGTCTTCCGTCCATCAGGATGGAAATAACGAACATGGCTTCCCACTTGATGGACTTTTTCGAAGCCTATTTTTTCTACTACTTTACACATTTTTCTGCCAGAAATAGGAATAAGCTTGGGCATGATTATGCGGAAATAGGCATTTCTAGCTGTTGGATACCTATAAATTGCAAAGGAGTATATGTCTCTTTTTCCGCTTCCAAGCATACTTGAATTGCTTCTTTTATTCTCTGCATTGCTTGTTCTATGGTTTTCCCCTGTGTGTAACAGCCCGGGATATCCGGAACTTTAGCGACAAAAATTCCATCTTCGTCTCGTTCAATTAAAACAGTAAACGTTTGCTTTTCCATGCATCCATAAAAACCTCGCGTCTATTTAAAAGTATCCGAAAAAAGTACGTATTAAGTTAAGTCTGCCCGCTTGGCCAAGAGGCGAGCTCGGAATTTCCATTGTTCAAAAGAAACACATTGTTCTGTTCCTGCGATAAAGCTGCAAGCTTTGGACGAGACTACAAGCCAGAACAGACCGAGCGAGCGGCCTGCGGGCAGACTTAAATACGTACCGAAAAAAAGTATTATTAAACTCTTCGTGCACAAATAGGACTTCGCTTTTTAGTCGCGGCTTGCGGCGGACTTTTCAATACGCCTTTTTCTCTTCCAGCCCCAACAGCCGCTCTAGATCGCAGCCAAGCTCAGCAGCAATGCGCTCCGCTCCCCGAAAGCAGTGCATGATGTACTGTTGAGCTTTCTCTCTACACTGCTGAATTCCTATCGGATACACTATTGTCCCTGGGTGATGGGGCTCTGCTTTGCCGACGGTCGTACTCGCTTTCTCGGTCCAGCACAAGTATTGGAGATAGTCCGCAATAGCAGAGGAAAAAAAAGGTGAAGAGGGGACTCCCGTCTCATATACTTGATATCCATCAATCGGGAAAAAAATCTGCTCTTTGTTTCTGTTTTGCATTTTTTGCAGAAAGGCAACTATCTCGTGATCCAAAATAAGAAGCGACTCTTCTTTTCCGAACGGGCGGGTGCCATTTTGAGCAGCTTGGGAACAGACATAGAATACGACCAGGTCCTCGATGCTGATGGGGTAGGGAGGACGAAAAGAGAGCTTCCCAAAAGAACAGGGGGGTTGGCAGCACGAAGAAGAAACCATAAATTGTGAGTTTTTTTGTGATTTATTACCTTATCCACTCCGAGTAATAATGTTTATAAAGTAGATATCTGAGCAGGCATTTCATGCACTACACCATCCTCGACTGCTACACGGACGAAGCGTCCGGCCTCGGCGTGCCGCCGTACTTAGGAACGTATCCGCGCTATTGGTACGGCAAGCTCCGAAAAGAGGGGCATACTGTCTTGTATCTGACTATTGATGATCTGCGCCTCTGGAGGCAGTATAACAATAAGAAGAGAGAACCAAAAGAGAGCGAGAAGACCAATATTCTTATCTACAATCTGACAAAGAACAGTGCAGAAGCTATCTTACAAAGGACGGACGTCCTCCTCGTGAATCTCGGCGTGCATGTGCCCGGAAAATACCTGACTGCCCTCCCTGGAACGTTACGAGAAGTGGTCCCCCTCATCAAAGACCTGCCGATGAAGAAAATCCTGACCGGGCCAGTAGTTTTTGGCACGCAGCTGGAAGGCGGCAAATTCTTTGAGCAGATAGACCTCAGCATTTTTGACGACGTCCAGCGCTGCGATTTCCTTTTCGAGGAAGTGAACACTCTCGCTGAAAAGAGCGCCGCAATTCTGGAGCAAATTCCCGACAAGCGCGTGATTGAGATCGAAACCGGGCGCGGCTGCAATGTCGGCAAGTGCAGTTTCTGTACCGAGCCGATCAAGAGCAGTTTCATCAACCGGCAGAAAGAGGCTGTTGTCAAAGAGGTGGAAGCTTTTTATCGTCAGGGGGCGCGCTATTTCCGGTTGGGAAAACAGGCGGATTTCTACGCCTCAGATAGGCCCATCGAACTGCTCAAAGAGATCCGGGAACACTGCCCAGACATCGAAGTCCTGCATATTGATAATGTGAATCCGAATTCTGTCGTCAAGCCGGGCGGCGAAGAGATCACCAAAGCCATTGTTGAATATTGTACAGAAGGCAATGTAGCCGCTTTTGGCGTGGAGAGCTTTGATCCGGCGGTTGTGAAAGCAAATCTGCTGAACACCATGCCGGCTATCGCGATGAAAGCGATTCGCATCATTAATCAGTATGGGGCTGAACGCGGGAAGAGCGGCTTGCCAAAATTCCTGCCGGGGATTAACATCATCTTCGGCTTGCTGGGCGAAACCAAAGAAACGCATACGCTGAATAGGGCCGCTTTTCAGCAGATTCTCGACGAAAGGCTGTTGCTGCGGCGCATCAATATCCGGCAGGTGGCAGTTCTTCCGAATACCTATCTGGAACAGCATGGCGGCGTGAAATTCCTGCGGAAGAACAAGAAATATTACTGGAAATGGCGGAACGAGATCCGGCAGCAGGTTGATTTTCCGCTGCTGCAGCGGTTAGTCCCGAAAGGAACGATACTTACTGACGTCTTTACAGAGATGTATGACGGCAAAACCACGTTCTGCCGGCAGACGGGAACGTATCCGTTAGTGATCGGTGTTCATGGCAGATTGCCGCTGCAGCAGAAGATTGCCATTCGAGTTACTAACCATATGTTGCGAAGCATTGTGGGGGAAATGGTCTAAAGCGCTGGTTTGCCAGTCCCCGCCGAAACGTTTTAATACTCCTCGGGGCCTGTAACCTAAAAATAATAAGTTTTAACAATGTGGGGTGAAACACATGTTCGGATTATTCAAAAAGAAAGGCGAAGCAAAGAAGGAAGAGAGCCATGACGATTGCTGCGGCTCCGGCTGCTGTAGTGATGGTGGCGATTGCGGCTGCGAGCACGAAGGGCAGAAGATGGAGGGTAGCTGCGGCTGTGGCGAGAGTTCTGGGTGCTCCCATGAAGAGCCTGCCGGAAAAGAGAAGAAGCACGGCGGCTGCGGGTGCTGTTAGGCAAAGCTAAGTTTGCTTTCCGCTGCTATTTCGAGGATGCTGGAGAGTTCTTGCAATTGTACCGAGAGATTTAAAAACACGGCTCTTTTTTGCTTTCTTACGGGGCCGTAGTCTAGCTTGGCACGCACTTTTTATAAGTGTTTGAGCAATAGGATTCACCCTTGGGGTCTTTCATAGCCAACATGGGTGCGACCGGGGTTCAAAGCAAGCAATCTATGCAAGTTAGGCGGGCGTAAGCTCACTCGGTTCGCTTAGCCCACCACGAGCAGAACAGTATAGCTTGCTTCCAGAAAATCCTCGCGGCCCCAGTTTTATGGTATGTTGAGCTGAACGTATGGAACTCCCGTTATATCCTCAGCCAGCTTACGAATGAATGGAGTTCTGACGGTTTTCGTTCCGAAAAGTAAATTTGGAGTCTCCGTCAATCAAAAGAGCGCAGCGATACAGTAAGATAGAGCATTAAGGGGCTTTGGCGTTAGTTATACCTAGTTTAGTTACTTACAAGAAGTTACAATAGAAAAGTTTAAATATTGTACGACCTGAGGTATTATTTATGCCATTAATCAATAATGTTGAAGCAGGTAGGCAATTTGCTAAAACAGCTAGAGCAGTACTCGCTAGAGATATTGAAAAAGCAGATTCCACAAATTGGTTTACACTTGAGGATATGCTTACCATTGCAGAAAGATTTGGAATAAGCGGTGTATTCAATTCAGATGGGTTGCATTGGAGATTAGTTCTTAATATAAATGAGGATAGTACCTTAAAAGTTTATGACCCGTTGTATAGTCGAAAAGGGAGGCAAATTTATGACTATCTTCCCCCTGTTGATTCTGTAAGTATGCCTTCAAGGGACCTCCAAAAACAATTTCAAATTAGAGGAGGTACATTATTTAGTTCTGAAGCAGAGCGTTTAGTATTATTGAGGCAAAAAGGGTATGCGCTTAAACTTCCGGGAAATTTTGCAATGGAACGTTTGCAGGATGATGGATACAATTGTGGGCCATTAGTAGTATATGCTGCATTGGTTGGAGATAAATATACACCTCATTTTTCTAGTGTAGCAAAATTCTTGGAAGTCAAACAAGCAAGTGGTATTGATATCATATAATCGTTAGCCAAAGCTCCTTTTCTTTTTTTGAGCCAAAAAGTTTATTTCTCTTAACAAATCTTTAGTGCCTTTCCCTTCAACGAAAAACTTACTTCTCCCACTCCACCACTTTCCCCGCCCGCAATTCTACGGCATCCGCGCGCCGCAATCGTGCAATCTGAGAGCGGTCCAGAATCATCGTATGGGGTACCTCTACCAGATATTCCGGAATATACCACACGTCTTCTTCAGCCGTCATCCAGCCCCGTTTGTCAAAGCGCTGCAAGTTTACCGGCTGCGAATAGGAGCGCAGGGTTTTTTTCCCCGTCTTTCCAATATAATATTCGTGAAAATAAGACATCACTAATTCTCGGATTGTCTTATAGACCGGCTCTCTATACCGCAGCGTGGCATGGTTGCTTTTGGAAATCGCTCCCCAGTGGCCGTTGATTTTGAAGACCGTTATAACATGATCTTCATCATCGTCCGTGGCGGTGAGATCGACAACTAACGGCGGATAGCCCTGAAAGCGCAACGCCGCAGCTGCCAGCAAAGCGCCTTCCAGGCAATGGGCCGTTTTCTTCTGCAGCACTTTCCGAGGAGAATACACCGTTAAGCCTTTCAGCTCAAAGTTGGTGGGAAGCTTATTGAGGCAATTCTGTATTTTTGCCGGCGTATTCAGCTTCTTGAGAATGGCAATCTCCTTAGGCGTAAATCCGAACATGAATGAAAATAAAAGAAAAACCTATATAAATATTGCTTGACCTGACACCTCTGCCAAAGCTTGGGGCTGTAGTCTAACTTGGCATGATTAGCGGTTCGGGACCGCTCGGTCGGGGTTCAAAGCAAGTATCCTATGCAAGATAGGCGGGCATAAGCTCACTGCGTTCGCTTAGCCCGCTACGGATGCAAAAAGGATACTTCTGAAAATCCTCGCAGCCCCAGTTTTTCTTTAAGAAATGGATATACTCTCTCACGATTACTTTCTCATAAATAATCCTTAATCCTCTTATGCACTTCTTCGTGCACCATCCAGACGACGAGAAGGATGGCATCGATGGACGCATACTGGGCGCTGATTCCCCATTCAGGGCAGAAAGACGTTGCCCAAGGCAAGGGCCAGAACAGGTTTTTGTAGCCGCCGAAGGAGCAATCCAAGATAGGATGCAGGAACCAGCCGGCAGCAATGACCAAAGAAATGGCGGCCCATTGCTTGTTCCCTTTCCAGTATAGCAGGCTGGCTGCAAGCAGGAACAGCAGCGGGAAGATGAAACTGTGAGTAAACAGGCCGTGGAGATTGATGGGCGTTCCTGTTATCAGAGTATAGAACCAGCCCAGTGGAATGTCAATATCCGGCGCCAGTCCGGCAATTCCTCCCAGAACGACGAGATAGCGGGGAAATTTCTCTTTGCCAAAGACATAGTGGCGGAAGAGGTCGAGAATGAGGATGGTTATGAGAACATGGGTGACGGCATAGGGCATGGATGAGAGAAAAATATTCGGAGATATAAAGCTACTTGTTCCTAGAAAAACATAAAAACACCGGTGCTTTCTTTTCTCCGATGTACCCGCAGACGCATTTTCTGTTTCCTTTCTTTCTGGGTCTTATTCTCGTGAAATTGACTGTTCTTTCCTGGCAATTAGCACTGCTGGCTGGCATCATCGGCGTTCTGGTTGACCTTGATCATTACATCGAGCATATCCTGCATGCCAAGACCAATAAGTTCTCTCTTCGCGCAACGTGGAACAATTCTATTAAACTGCACCGCTTCTACCAGAGAAGCTTCATTCACTTCGAGAAAGGCGCTTTTTTCGTAACGGGAGTTCTGGTGGCTCTGGCTTTCTTCTCCTGGCCGATTTCACTTGGGTTGGCACTAGGCTATTATTCACATCTCTTGCTGGATTATCCATCGATGAAAAAAGAGAAAAAGATGCACCTCAGAATAGGCCGTTTGTATATTCAGGAGCCCTATGGCGAAGTCCTATTGGATTTGCTCTTAGCAGTTGGCGTTCTTCTTCTCGTTCTGTAAGAAAGTTATTTAAAAATATGGACCTGCCGGGCAGACAAAACGGCTTCGCGTTTTGAGCCCGTCAGTTCCCTTCGCTTTGCTCATGGACCTGCCGGGAATTGAACCCGGACTTCAGCCTCATTCTAACCTTTTAGGCATGTGATCTTCAAAATCCGTATATCGTAGGATTGAGCGAAGCGAAATCCTACTTGAATGGATTTTGGTCAAGCTTTTTGCGAAGCCAAAAAGATTGTGCGAAGGCTGCGTCATCTTCCGCACGGGAAATTGGAGGTGCTCCATTTTCGCGCGTACCGGTAGACTACAGGCCCAAAGAGTTTGGGGGATTGTTAGGGGTAGTATCCTAACCGGACCCGTCGGGCAAACAAAATGACTTTGCATTTTGAGCCCATCGGTTCCACTGGACCCGTCGGGAGTCGAACCCGAACCTGACCCTTTCTGGTAATGGAAAAGCCAAGGGTCTATTCTACCATTAGACTACGGGCCCTTTGTAGAAAGAAAAGAGGGTTTCTTTAAAAAGATTGTTGGTCGCATTTTGGCTTAGTTAAACTGCATTTTTTTTCGTCGTGGTGGGCTACGCGAATGATATGAGCGTATGCCCGCCGAACTCGCCTATCCTCAGAAACGCTTTGCGTTTCTGGGATGTTACAAGCTTTGCTTGAAACAGATTGCTGGCCTGCGAAAAGTTAACCTTTATAAAAACTTCCGCCTTCCTTCTTAGCAATGAAAGCGGTGATTAAGAAAGAAATTCTCTACGATCTGCAGCGGGCGGAAGACATTCTCCGCGTCCGGGAGCCGAAAGATTTTGAAGAGCTGAAAAAGCTCAGCGACCATGCGATCGAAGACGTGGCGTTGTATAAAGATGTGGACCTAATCACGATGACCGTCCTTATATATTCATTCTATAAAATCATTCAAGCCATTACCCCCAAAGAAGCGCTGATGATTGTCAGAGAGCTGCAGTTTGCACAGCAGGCGCTGCAGCAGGATAATTATGGCCGATATAACAAAAGCATCCGCACGCTGTACGAGCAGGTAAAAAAGTGCCATGCTCGCGTGAAAGAGCATTTGCAGGATGTGATGCATGCCGCGCGGATCAAGAAAGGAACGACGCTCCTGCAGCGGGGGCTTTCTATCGGGCAGGCTGCCGGCTTGATGGGCTTGTCCAACTGGGATTTGCAGTCCTATGCAGCCCATACGACGGCTTTCGAGCCGCATACGGAAGCCATTCTTGCCCGAGTTCGCATGGGCACGGCATTAAAACTTTTTGGAGCGGGGAAAGCATGAACCAAAAAGCACTTTTTTTTGATGCGGGACCGATAATTACTTTAGTCATGTCCCGCCTCATCTGGATTCTGCCGCATCTCAAGCAGCAGTTCGGCGGCGAGTTTTATATCACGCCGGCGGTGCATCGGGAACTTATCGAGCGGCCGCTTACGGTGCGGCGGTTTCAGTTTGAAGCTTTCCAGGTGAAAAAGCTGGTTCGTGATGGGGTGCTGAGAATCTACGAGAACATTCCGCAGGGAAAAGTCACGCAGCTGGCCCGGCTGGCGAACAGCTCTTTTTCCATCCAGAACAAGACGATGGACGTCATTCAGTCCGGCGAGATGGAATCTGTGGTCGCTGCACTGCAGGAAGGGGCGCAGGCACTGGTGATTGATGAGAGAACCATTCGCTTGTTCATCGAAAGCCCTTTGGAGATGGAAAAGCTCTTGGAGATGCGCTTTCAGAAGAATGTCATTCCGAACCGGCAGCGCCTACAGGAGTTCAGCCGGCAACTGCAGGGGATCCCCATTATCCGTTCTATTGAACTGGTGGGGGCGGCATTTACTCTTGGTCTTCTTGATCCCTATATTCCGCCGGAGAAAAAAGGAAGGGAAGAATTGCTTAGCGCTGTCCTCTGGGCAACGAAGTATAATGGCTGTGCCGTCACCGATCATGAAGTCGGCGAGATGGAAGCGTTTCTGCTGCGGAAGAAGTGATGTTTTGCCCAACGCTTTGGCTTGCTGCGATTCTCTCCCTTTTCTTTTTCCAAAAAGAGAATCTTTTTAAATGAGCTTTCTTTTGAGAGAAGCAATGGGGAAAAAATGTATTGTCTGCGAGGCGGAAGCCACTTATAAGATTAAAAATACCTCTGATTTTTATTGTGAAGAGTGTGCTGAAGAGCATTTCGCAGACCTTACCCTGCTCGTAAAAGTCGAAGAGGAAGCCCAGCGCTTGCGGCAGGTGCTGAAAGAGAAAATTGCCGATCTGGAGAAAGACGTTGCGACATTAAAAAATGTACCAAACGATTAAGCTGGGAAGCATTAAAACTTCTCGAACGGAACTGATTGACATTGCGAAAGCGTGGATTGCCATATCTTTGGCGTTTGCTTTTATCTTCTCGGGCATTAGTCTGTTGGATGGCACGATAGGTAGAGTGGCAACGTTTAGTTTTGTTATAACTTTATTCATCTCTTTATTTACTGCCGGCATCGGTTTTCTGCTCCACGAACTGGCACATAAATTTACAGCACAGCATTACGGCTGCACCGCAGAATTTCGAGCTTTTGATCAGATGCTTTATTTTGCGGTTGGGATGGCTGCAATCATTGGGTTCCTATTCGCTGCACCGGGAGCAGTTATGATCGCCGGGCAAGTAACCAGAAAAGAAAACGGCGTCATCAGCGCAGCCGGGCCATTGACCAACTATGCTTTGGCACTGGTATTTCTGGCGCTGGAGTTCTTGATGCCCGCCGGGAGAATCATCTGGTCTTCTGGATTAAGCATCAATATCTGGCTGGGCTTGTTTAACATGCTCCCCTTCTGGAATTTTGACGGCAAGAAAATCTGGAGCTGGAACCCTTTGATCTGGGGTGCGATGGTGGCTTGCGGTGTGCTGTTCATGGTGGTGTTCTAAATAATTTCTCACTTTTTCTAACCGATTATAGACGACAAACAGCGATATGTTTAAATAGTTCATTTGTTTTCATTGTAAGCAGTTCTAAAAAAAGAGGGTGATTAAACTGAAGCAGTACGTGTTCCAAGAGGTGAAGAAGTTTAAGATACAGCGGTGCTGCAAAGGCTGCAGCAAGCGCATCCTCGTTGAGAATGCCAACCGCTACTATTGCACGGATTGCCGTGGCTACTAGTTTTTCTTTTTTATTTTATTTTTGCTCGCCTGCTTCTCTGTGCGTAATGCAGATATATCCTTAATTTTAGTTAACTTTATATATTTTCTATCTTTAGACGGAATATCTTGGAAACTATAACCCCAATATCAGCTTGTGATTTACTTATTTCTCAGTTTAGAACTATTGTAGAAGATGCACCTTCAGAAAAAGAGATTGATAGTTTGGAACCTTATCCAAAAAGTTTTCTTAGAAAGCTTCCCTTTCTTAAGTCCGGTTATTCAGAAACAAGAGGTCGACCACAAGCAATTTGGGATTTGTGTGTTGCTGGCATTTATGAGTTTGAAAGAGATAAAATGGCAATACTCATGTCTTTAAACGAATCTGGTTTTAAAAAAGAGGCAATAAAGATTAGGAGTTCTTTAGGGAATTATGGAATTAGTTTTCCTCCAGATTGTCCAAGCAGCTTAGGTGAAATGAAGGAACAGTTAAAAAGTAAAATTGAAAATTTTAAAGATAGAGCCAAGAGAGAGATAGCGATTTTACAAGCACTAAAGAAAAAATTTTTAACTGAAAAGCCCTTTTAAGAAATTCCAGATCCGCGCAAAGAAGCCCACTTTTTCTTCCGACTGTTGTTCAGCGCTTTTCCCTACCAGCGGCTCGTCTGCTTCCGCCGGAACTTCAGGAAGTGGCAGTGCTTCTTCTATGGCCTTCGGTTCTTCACCTGGAAGCGCTGCAGCAGGAGCTGCTTTTCCGATGACAAACTGCCCTACTGTCGGAGCCAGAGCTTGATAGTACACATAGCCACGATCAGTTTTCAGTAGCTCCGTCGCCAGCGGCTCACCTTCTAAGTAGAGGGTGACGTCTTTTGCCGCCAGCTTCAGTTCCTGCAGTCTCTTTTCCTCCAGTTTGAGCATTATGGTGAGCGGCCCGAACGCATCTGCCTGCGGAGAAGTTATCTGAAAACGATTATAGGCAAGCCCCGTAAAAGGCTCTCGGGTCAATGTCAAAGGCTCGATGATAATTTTTCCTTCTTTGATGATGCCCAGAGCAGTAAAATCCAGGCGGGACACACCTTCGACGTCATTTACTCCAATGCTTAATGGCGTGCCTTCTTTCGCATAGGCAATATTCTGGATAGCGCTTCCCGTCACAATGGCGGGGCCAGAGCTGAGCAGGCTCATAACGACGACCGCACCAGAAACGAGGAACAGGATGCCTAAAATGAGCCAGAAAGACTTCGGCGTACACTCTTCTTTCCCTCTTTTTTTACTCGGCATGAATGGAGAAAAGAAAGGGCTGAAATATATAAATGTAATTGGCGGGTTAGAGAAGAGGTGGGGCCGCTGGGACTTTCACCAAGCAACCATTCGATTACTTGTTTTGAACCCAGGACACCTACGTCTTCAGCGTATTGAGCTCCCTGAGCAGGATGCGCTCTCCTAAGACGAAGGGTTGCCCTTCCCAGTCTGAGCTACGGCCCCAATGAAAAGCAAAAAGAAAGCGGTTCTTTATAATAATTGCGGTGAAGGGGGTGCTGCAGGTAGTAGGGGGTCAATAAGAGCGGTTACTTTTTCTCCCACCGGTCTGTATCCCGTGCATAACACTTGTCCATAACCTCTTTCCAGGCGGCGTCCAAGTCAATCCCTTGCGAATTTGCTAAACAGCAGAGTGTAAAGATGACATCCGCGATCTCCTGCCCCAGTTCCCTCTTCTCTTCTGTGGGCTTCTTCGGCTTAGACCCGTAGAGATGATTCACTTCACGCGCCACTTCACCGCATTCTTCTGCAAGGCGGGCGATAATCTCTAACGGCTGAAAATAGCCTATTTTGTATTGCCGAATCCATTCGTCAACTTGTTCCTGCAACCCTTTCAGCGACATGCTTGGGTATTCTCGTTGTAAAGTTTATTAAGTTTTTGCACCTAACCGTTTTTCTATCGAGAAAGGTTTAATAACTCTTTTTGCTTTCTCTTTGAGTATCTATGAAAAATACTCTCTGTGCTTTGGTTTTGGGCCTGGCTATCAGTACGACTGCCGTGGGTTGTGCATCGAGCTATGAGAGAACTCTGAGGATCCCTCAAGAATGCGAACACGTTGTCTCTCTTGTGTATAGCGATGGCTGGAATTTAACCTGCCGCACTGCGGCGGGGGAAGAAGTCTTTTACCATCGGCTGCCCTCTGCGGATTTCTCTGCAAGTGACCGCGGGCATTGGATACGATATGAGTTGCAGAGAGAATAAGTATATCGACGATAAATACTATTTCTACGCTTGGTCGTTTTGCTCTGAAGTAGTCTTTCCTGCGCGTTATTCTTCCTACGTCCCCAGCGTACTCTTCAGGATGTTGCTGGCAAAGAGGTTGAACAGAATCATGACCATGCCGGCAATGAGGCAGTACGAGAGCGTGCTTCTCACTAAATTTCTTCCCAGCTGAAAGCGTTCCGACAGCTTATCTGCGCCATTTTCGATGCCATTGCTCAAGACCGTCAGGATGAAAATGATCTGCACGATGTAGATGCCGACGATGATCTGAAAATGATACGTGGGCATGCCGATGCCAAAGATTTCCAGAAGATCAGAAAAGCCGCCGACTTGCTGCCCTTGGGACGCAAACGTAGTCAGCTGGGCGCTTAAGCGGGTGAGGATGCTTGATATCATGGCGGTAATGCCGACGACGATGCCGGCGATGGCTGGCGTCAGGAACTTTATCTGTGATTTCATGGATGAGATAACTTCGCTCATCAAGTCTTTCAGCCGCTCTTCGACGCGATGGATCTCCTTAATGTAGCGGGACATGGAGAGCAGCGCTTGGGCTGCGATTCTTGGCCCTTTCTTGATGCTTTCTGCCAGCACTTTCATGGATGATTCAATGACGCGGGAGGGAAAGCTGGCCAAAGCGCCAACTTTTGGATCAAAAAGAGCCTGCTCGATCCCCATGCCCAGCCGGGTCATGTTTCTTTCGGCAACGGTAAAGAACTCTCCAGAGGTCGTGCCTTGCAGGGATTGGGCGACTCGCGCAAAAGCAATTTCGGCAGGCAGTCCATCGCCCAGGCGATTACCCAGCTGGAAAAGGGCAGAAGAAAATTCATCTTCCAGCGCTCGGGTTTTTTCCCGAATCTTTATGACATTTTTGGAACGCAGGGAGTAATACAAGCCGACAGAGGTGCCAAGGCCCGCGACTAAAACCAGGGAGAGAAGTGCAGCACCCATCCCAAAAGGCCCTATTTTTTCTGCTTCGAGGCAGTTCACGCCTTTCTCCGGTGGGCAGATATAATTCAGAAGCTGGAAATTGCCGGCAGGATCGAGAGAAAAATCGGCAACGCCGAGTGCATGCATAATCAGGGGGCTCAAGCCAATGAGTAAGAGAATAATGAAAATGATACTGCTGAAATAGAATGGGTTAATGCCGATAACCACTTTCTTTCCCAAGGGGATGCGCACATTGCGATACTGCTGCAGGCCGGGCAGTTCGCCGATATCCGTGGCTCCGTAGCCTGCGGGCCGCTTTGCCAAGATGATCTTTCCCAGGTAATACACCCCGATAGGCAGGCTGACGTTGTAGAGCATGGCAATGTACAATGCTGTCGTAAAGGGATCTTTTCCGCCGCCCATGAAGCTCACGACGAGAGGCAGAATAACCAAACCGAGGATGGGGAGCACCACGCCGAGCATGTGCAGCATGGTCATGGGCGATTGCAAAGAATGCGCGTAATGCAGCATGTTTTCATACGTGCCGTCAAGAATGACATCAAGCGCCTTGTCCAATAAAGAGAGGCGGCGCTCTTCGGATGGCTCAAAGAGGGAGCCTTCGATCAGATGGAACGCTTCGACAAACTCCCGGCAGCTTTCTTTCCATTGTTCGAGATAGGCATCCGCACTGTTTTTAATCGTGCTGTATTTTTCGGTTTCCACATCCCAGAGCATTTTCCGAAAATCGAGCGACAGCGGCGGATCCAGATGGTCGGCAGCAAAGCCGATGGCCCTTTCGAGGTTTGATGTGTGGCGCATGTACGTGACCAGGTAGAAAATGCTTTCAATCATCTGGGCTGAGGATTTCATCCGCCAAGTGGTGGCCATGAAGCTGGGCAGCCGCTGGAAGAAAGGGATGAGCAGCAGCCCGCCCACTACAAAGAAAATGACGAAGAAGAACAGCTGGAAGACGGCGAAGGACACTAAAGCGCCACTGACGATGATGAGCAGCGGAAGGAGGATGGCAAACGAAAGCACTCCCGAAGGCGTGATATTAAGATGGCAAGCAACGATATCTTTCTGCAGCTTTTCGGCTTTCTGGGGATCGACTTTCAGCCGCAGGATTTTCTCGGAGAAATTACAGGCTTTTTCGTAGAGCGAATAATGCGTTGGGTAAAGCTCTTTTTTGAATTCTTGGTATTCCCGAGATGTGACTTTCGGCTCGGCTCGGGAGCGTTCGCCGAACTCGGCCCGGATCTTGGCTTTGTACTTCTCAATCAGCTGCTGGTGGTTGTCTGTGTCCATCTATCGGCCTCTCATCAATTAAATAGTCTGTACTATAAAAAGATGACGAAAAGGGGAAAGAGAAAGGGCTGTTAAGAAAAATGAAAGAGGAGTTGGATAAAATGATGAGATGGAGTCACTTGTTCAGTCTTTCTAGGAGAGGAATAGCGGCTGAAAAGTACTTCCTCCCTTGCTCAACAGCATCCCACAGTTCTACGGTTCTCCGGGCATAGTCCTTGCTCACCTTCTGGGGTTTTTGGAGCTGTTCCTGCATTTTTTGCGCGTAGTTGAGAGCAACATCGAGGTGTTGTGGCAACTCCGCAAACTCTTTCTCTTTCTTTTTGGCGTATCTGGCGATGGCTGTTTGATATGTCTGTTCGTCGCTACTTTCATTTGTTAATAAATCGAGGACATGGAAAACTGAAAAAAAGAGACTACCTGTTAACAATAGGGGGGTGCCTATTGCCAGGCCTACTGCTAACGTCAGCCCATTGTATCCTCCCATGATTACTCCTCCTATTGTCCATCTGCGACTTGCAGCTTCGTTCTCTTTGTTTTTCAGGCTATCCTTGTTCAGCATTCCATCAGCCCGTTTGAGAGCCGCAAGATAAATGCGCGTGTCTTGCTCGTAAAGAATCGCTGCCTCGGCTAAGGTTTTCAGTCGCTTTCGATCGCTTTGCTCATAGGGCAGTACATTTCGGTAAGCAGCGATTTTACCGCCCAGTTCAGTAACGAGCGTTCTGGCTTTTGCAACTTCATCTATGATATCGCCATATGGCACTAGCTCAGATCGTTGTGCTGTATTTCTCTTCACCCCATACTGCTGTGCCGTTAGGGCATCAATGAACCGCTGCTTCGCATTGGGATCAAGCTCTTCGACGGCTTCTAAGAGATTATCGAGAGACGTGTTTTCTTCCCGTGCTGCTGCTGGCGCGTCCACGCCGGAAAGCTCCCGTTCGAGCTGTTCTATGGGAGAAGATGGCGTTTCCATTGCTGATTGATTCATTTCATAGCTCGACCATTCTTGTTCTTCATCAGAAGTACGAAGCGCTTCTCCCAGTGCTGTATCCACTGCTTTTTGACTCAGCGTTATTCCTTTGGGTAAAGCCATAGGCGGCTTGAACGTTGAGCTGTTTTTAAATGTTTCTTGAAACTTTTTACTTGACGGTGTCAACTATGTCTTCGAAGAAAGAGTTCTCCTAAACATCCGACGTTTTTCTCCATTTTTCAGCGGAACATTTATTAATTAATCATGATTCATGAGCTTATGATTGTTACTATTAGCAAAGGCCAGCAAATAACCATCCCCGCTGACGTTCGTGATCTGTTAGGGCTTGCTGTTGGGAGTAAAATAGAGCTTGACGTAGAAGACGACAAGATTATCCTGCGAGCTCTTGGCGAAGACCTGGAAGCCGTTTTTCGCGAGACAGCGCAAGTTAAACCCCGATACAAATTAACTGCGAAACAGATGGACGATTTGAATGAGCGGGTGTTTCGATGAATTTTATCGATAGTAATATCATAGCGTATGCTTTTTATGCGAACCCGTTTCAGGAAAACTGCCGAAATATTATTAGAGAGGGCGGGCTCATCAATACTCTTATCTTAATTGAAGCTTTTAATATTATCGAATTGCAAACCAGTCGTGATATCGCTCAGAAAGCCATAAAAGGGCTGCTCAAATCGCAGGTACAGATTATTCCGGTAGATCTCAACATGATTTTTGAAGCGTTAAAACGGTCGTCCCATCATCAACACTTAAAATTTCTTGATTTAGTTCATTACACGACGACTCAGCTCCATCAGTGTGACGCTATTTTCAGCTACGATCGCGATTTTGATGGTTTGGATATCCAGCGGAAAGAGCGCTGAACTGTACTTATCGATGTCAACAGAACTTATAGCAACTTCTTCTTCCGCAGAAATCGAGTCACGACCAGAATAAAATCCCGAAGCATGCCAATTTTCTTCAACTGTTCCGCGAATTCTTTTTCGCTTATTTTCCAGTACAGATGGACGAGGCGATTGCGAAACACCGCAAATTGCTGCAGTTCTTTCGATAAAGCGGGGGAGAGAATGTTCTGTTTTTCCAGCACTTGAAAGATTTCTCTGTAACTATCTGCTCGGGGGAGCTTCAATCCCGAGACGAGGTGGTTCCCAATATTAATGGCTTCTTCAACGGCGATGTGCAATTGCCGTTCCAAAGCCGCTCTTCGGAGAGAATCCAGTTTGCCTTTGCTCAATTCTTTGATAGAGCCAAGGCCTTCTTCCAGCCGTTGGATCTGCAGAAGCACTTGCTCTTGATCAATACCCATAGGTACCATGTTTTATACGCTCCAGCATTTTCTGAAAATACAGCCACCGCAAGGGTGCCGTATCATAGTAAGTACATTCTGCATGCGTCTCAAACTGAATTTTGGTTCGGAGATTTTTGGCATAGAGGCAGCGCCCTTTGAGCACCCGATGGATAAGCGCGGGTGGCGCTTTCCGTAAATCAATAAGGTCTATAGCCTCTTCTGCAAAGATTTTTTGGAGGCCGATAAGGAGTTGTATCATATCGATATCTTTGCTGGGCAAGTATGCTACATCCACATCGCTTAACGGCCCGGGCTTGCCCGTCGCATAAGAGCCAAAGACATAAAAGAGCTCTACACGATAGCGCTTGCAGATGTTTCTGATAGCAGGCTCTAGCTGCGAAACGTCGAGAGGCTTTCCTTTTCTACTCAGGAGAGTGCGAATGAAGCGCATGCTAAAAAGAAGATGGTTTGGTATATAAACATTTCATTCTTTCTTCCTCTTCTTTGCCTCCTGCTTTAACCGCTCTTTATAGAGGAAGAGAATTCTCTCGGCATCTATTTTTCCCGTCTTTTCTGTTACTTCATCAGCAATCAAGTGAAACAGATCATTGGCTTTCACCACGAAGTCCGCTTCCAAGAGCGCGGGATCGTTTTCTTCGAGAGAAATATCGACAATAGCCTGCTTGGCATCCGCCCGGAGCTGAATGTTTTCCCAAACCGCATCCCAGTTGCCGGCAAATTCTTTGACGCGGGCCGCCATCTCTTTGAGGATCAGTGAGTTCCCGTTGCGCAATTCATCCGTTATTTCCAGCTGATCCGTCTGGGAATTATAAACCATCAGATCCACAAAAGCTCCTTCCCGCAGCGGATCGTCTTCCCATTCCTTGCGCACTTCCGTTATCCGCAAGATGCGCTTGTATTTTTTCAGGCCGGAAATGACGGGATTGGTAATGACGATGATATCGATGGCTTTGAACGAGGTTCTGGGCACGCCGATATCATTAACCACGCGGTCAAACACGCCGTAGGGAGAAGCGGCATGGATGGTTCCTGCTACTACGTTGGCTGCAGCGCCGACGCGCATGGCTTCAAAAAGTGCCAAAGCCTCCTTCGAGCGAACTTCTCCGACGATAAGCGCGGAGTCGCCTAATCGTAACGTGGAGCGAATGCCTGTCGCTGCATCAACTTCTGTGCCCGGTGAAGAGAGGGCAGAAGCCACGCGCAACGATTCGACGTTATAACCAAGCTTTCGTAAAGCCTCTTGCGGTAATTCAAACGTATCTTCGACAGTGACGATGCGTAATTTACGCATGAGTTCGATGAGGAACGAGCCCAGTAATGACGTCTTTCCGCTGCTGCGCGTTCCGGCAATGAGAATCGTGGCATTATTGTCGATCAGAAAGCTCAGCAGCCCGGCGCACAGGGGGTTCATATACTTTATTTTTGGCTGCATATATAGCGGCAAAGTCCAGGGGTAATCCCGATGCCGGCGGAATGAAAACGCCAAACCGGTCGGATTTAACGGTGCCGTCAGTGCTGCAACTCTGGAACTGAAGCCCGGGACTTTCAGCTCGGTATCGAGAATGGGATTCGCTTCATCTAAAGGCCTGCCAGAGATGAGGCGCAGCTTGGTAGCCCAGCTTTCCACTTCCAGGCGCGTGGGGTAAATGTTCGTCGCGCAATCGCCATAATCCTGATGGACAATGAACACGGGCAAAGTTCCATTCGGGGAGTTGATATTCACATCCTGGATTTTGGGATCGGCTAAGAGCAGCTCAATCAAGCCGAAGCCGACCGTATAGCGCAATAAAGCGCGAGCCAGCTGATCGACTTTTTCTTCCGGCAGCTGCATCCCTCTGTGGGCTAAGAGATCATTTAGTAAGTCTTTGCCGATGGCAAAGAACACTTCCCGCATGCGCTGCGGATCCACAAACTCTTCTCGAGTAGGCTTGTGCTCCGCCATGATGCGCTTGGCATCATCCAGCAGCTCATAGAGCTCTTCTTCGAAGAGGAATTCCGGCGGCGTGAGGTGATACACCACTTTTATATCGTCGTCAAACGTAAACAGATTGACCTCGCAGCGGTCATTTTCTGCCGTAAATTCATAGCTTTCGGCCAGATTGCCGTCGGGAAATTCGGTGATGAGCTTGGTGTACATGAAGTCCGGCCTCGTCGTGGGATGGAACAGCAAGGAGTAAATGCCCCGCTCACCCGGCGTATATTCTTTGAGATGGGGCAGCAGCACGGCAATCATTTTCAGCTGCTCCAGAAAAGTAAGCACTTCCAGCAGCACGGCAATGAGCTGATCCTGGGCGGCTGCCTGGCGGGCATTCACGACAATGTTCCGGCGCAGCTTTTCCTGGCGTTCCAGGCGTTTCAGGGCGACGTACGCTGCCAGCGGGTCTTCTTTCAACTGCTTGGAAATTATTTTCTGAAAGAGGGCATAACTGGCACGGATGAATTGCTCGGATGCGGGATCAGCAACTAGCCGGGCATAGCGCAGGCGCTCTTTGTTGTTGAGCTTGTGGTATGCTGCCGCCAGTTCGATAAGCAGCGCGGTTTGCCCATAATCATACTCATACTCCCGCTGTTGGGTTATGATAATTGTCGTAATGCCGCTATTCTCCAGCAATAGATCAACGATCTTGTTCATACAGAGCGGGCTGTCTTCTATCGATGGCGGAAACGTGCATTGCTCTGCCGAGATTTTTAGAATCTTGTTTTCCCCTTCGTGATACGTTTCGGAGGAAAAGCAGGTGGACGCCGGGAGTGCCATGCGAAGGAAGAAAGAGCAGGAGTATATTATATTTTCTTTTGTCTCAATCTCTCTTAAAAACTACTTTAAAGTACTCCCATAAGTTTATGTAGCGTTTCCTCTTTAAATAGTAAAACAAGAAATTTTAGTGTATGATACCTATGGCCGCCGCCCCCCAAAATGGAGCATCACTGCAGGATTTTTCCCTGCCCCGGTTTTATGCCTGGCTCAAAGGCGTCGAAGGAAAAGTAAATACGCTGCTTCGGGAAATGGACCTGCTGAAGAATGATTTTATGAAGAAAATCGGTGGGCAGAAGCAGGATCTGGGCGCTCTCAATACTGAATTTCTTGACCTCAAGCATGAGCAGGAGCGCTTATCGCAGAAAATGGATTTAGTGGTCAATGAGCTCAAGCGCACGGCGGGAAAAGAAGAGCTTTTGGTGCTACAAAAATATATTGACCTCTGGAATCCGCTGCATTTTGCCACGCAGGGCGATGTGGAGCGTCTCGTGGAAGCGAAGCTCGCTGGAATGAGGCAGGCGTTTCATAAGCCGGTGCATCCGCATACGCCTGCGCATCCTGTTTCTCATTTTGCCCAGCACCCTGTTTCCGAGCCTCATCGTCTGGCAGTGCATACTTTGCCTCCGCATCCGCAACGGCATCATAGTGCTAAAAAGCGCCCTGCCGCTCCGGTACATCAGGCTCATCATGCTTCCGGGAAACATGACTTTAAAGCGAAAAAGAGCAAAAAGCATAAATAAAAAGAAAAAATTAGTAGGTATAGAAGCATAAAGAGTGTTTCGAGTACGAAAAAGAGGAAAAAGATGGCAGAAGATTTGATTTCAGAAGTCCAACGGCTCCGGGCGCAGGGATTGACGGATGCCGTCATTCTTGATGAACTCACCCGCCGCGGCTATGGCTCGGAAGATGTCAATGCCGCGATTATGCAGGCGGATGCTGCAGCACAGCCGGAAGAAACGGCTCCAACGGGTGGCGAGTATCAGAGCGGTGAAAGCAGTGGATATCAATATCCTTCGAATCCGGCGGGGTATCCTGCTGCGTCTGGAATGGCTCCAGCCGAGTCCGGAATGTTTGAGCGTATGGAGGAAATTGCTGAAAGCCTTATCGACGAGAAATGGGAAGCGCTGCTGAAAGAAGTGAAGAAGATTCTGGACTGGAAAGAGAAAGTTGAAGCGCAGCAGAAAGAGCTCCTGAGCACCGTAAAAAAGCTGAAAGAAGACTTTACTGTTTTGCATCAGGGCGTTCTGGGGCGGTTGGAGGAGTACGATACGCGCATGCAGGACGTGGGCACGGAACTGAAAGCCGTCGGGAAAGTGTTCAAAGATGTGGTTCCGGAGTTTGTGGAGAATGTGAAAGAATTGTCGCAGTTGACGGAACGGGTAAAGAAGAGATAATTCGTTTTTTGATAGTTTCATTTTTTTTGAGAAAAGCTTTTAAAATAAGTTCATTTTAGGTATAACAAGTTAAACAAAAAGTAAAACACACCATGCTTGTCTGTAAAACGAAACGATGGGGGAACTCTTTGGGATTACTCATTCCGGTACATGAAGTGAGGTTTCTCCACCTGAAAGAGAATCAGCAGGTTGTGGTTGATATTCTTCCGGCAGATAACCCGCTGAAAGAACTTTTTGGCTTTGGGCAGAAAAATAGAATTACCAAAGAGGAATTTTTAGAGACCAGAGCACTCCTGGAATCAGCGGAGTAAGTGCTTATGAAATGTCTTGATACTTATGCACTCATAGAAATCTGCAATGGGAACCCTGCTTTTGTTGATCTTTTGCGAGAAGAAGTTGTTATCACAGACATTACTTTGGCTGAGTTTTACGGGAACTTATACCGAAAATATGGTCTGAAAACAGCGGAGTACTGGAACCGCAAACTAAGCCCTTTTTGCAGGCCGGTTCCTCGGGAGATCCTGATTCAAGCTATCCGTTTTCGGATTGATCATAAAGATAAAAATCTCTCTTTCTTTGACTGCGTCGGATATCTCTATGCTTTGGAAGAGCGGCTGCTTTTTGTTACCGGTGATAAAGAGTTTAAACAACTCAAAGGAACGGATTTTCGGATGAAGTGAGGAGTTTTGGCTGAAAAAGAGTTCTAATCATTCGCTCCCGTCAGCAAAGCTACCGTAAACACGGCAATGGCGAAGAGGACGATGAATCCCAATATTTTGGGATGGAATAACGTAGACCAGATGTTGACTTCGAAGCTGGGCGTCGCTACGCCGGTTGTGGCATTCACTTGCGCCACTCCGGGCTGGAAAGATTGCTCTGTGAACGCCTGCCCGAGCACATGGCCAAAAGAAGCCAGAAGAATGATGACGCCGACGCCGATAATGGTGTATAACAATTTTGGGTCTTTGACCGCTTTTTCAAAAGAAGCATCTTTCACGCCGAACATCTGGAAGATCAGCAGCAGCAGCGTGAAGAAAACGAGAGCAACGACGAACCACGGCACCATGAAGTTGATGACTTCGACTAACGTTCTTGAAAGAAGGATCATTAGCCCGGCGGCGATGGCTATGGTGGCATTAATGCCCGGCGACTTGCCGATGATGGCAGTCTTCTGCAGCAGGGCATAGACTAAAGCGAAGGTTATCAATACGGGAAAGATGAAGTCAAACAGTTGCAGCAGTCCGAGATCGATGATGGTGGCCATGGTGGTTGGTTGAACTAGTCCGGTTTTGGAGGTTTAATGTTTTCAATAAGTTTTCCAAGCGCTTCATAGCCTTTCTTGGCACCTCCTAAGAAGCCCGTCCCCTCTTTTTTGGTGATGAGCCAGACAATGACTGCAAAGATCGCTACAATAATCATTAATTCTGTCGTTTCCGTCGTCCACCAGGAAAAGACATCATACGGCCCCCTCCACCAGCCGAGGGAAGAGCCGAAGATATACCCAACAAAGCCGACGGCAAGAATTGCAATGAGGGGATTAGCGGTATCTGCATATTTTTTTCCGAAGATACCCAAGAGAATCAATGAGAAAATGACGGCAATCCCTACCAGTGATATGCCTGGCAAGGCTTCGTTCATGATTTGCACCGGGTCATAACCGGAAGGGTACGTTCCCGTAACATGCGGAACGACAAAAAGCAATCCCAAGACCAGGGCAATAACGGCATTCATCTTCCCCACTTTTGTCGGCTCGCCCAAGATTTTGGCTTTCTGCAGAACTGCGAAAACAATCGTAAAGACGATGATGAACGGCAAGAAAAAATCTATGATGCCGAAATTTTCCAGGTAGTATGCTAAAGTGTCAGTGATGGCCATGGTGTTATGTTTTTGGGAATAGTGCATCTCCTATCTCTTTTAATCGCTCCATGAACGGTGGTTTGGTAGTCCCTTGCGCTTCCGGCTTTCCTCCCACAATTAATTTCACAATCAATCCGAAGACGAGTACAATAATCAGGATTTCCGTCGTTTCTTCCGTCCACCAGGAAAAGACATCGTATGGCCCACTCCAGATGCCCAACGAAGAGCCGAAGATATACAGGATGAAGCCGACGGCGATGAGAATGATGAATGGGTTGAGAACCGCTCCAAAGCCTCCCGCCTCAGGTTTGCCAAATATGCCTAAGAGCAACAATACCATCACTACCGCCACGCCCACCAGCGCCACGCTCGGCAGCGACTCATTAATAACCTGCACCGGATCATAGCCTGCAGGATAATTGCCGGTGATATGCGGGATCACAAAGAGCAATCCGGCAGCAAAGGCAATGACGCCGGCAAAGCGCTTGTCTTCAAAGAGGTTGATTTTCTGCAGCACGGCAAAAGTGATAGTAAAAACAAGTATGAACGGCAGGAAGAAGTCTAAGAGTCCCAGACTTTCCAGATAGTATGCGAGGGTGTCCGTGAGTGCCATGGTAGTTCTTTATGGGTTGTGTCTATCCCCCTCCTGCTTTTTTTGCTTCTTCTGCTCTCTTCCTTTTTTCATCTTCAGTTAACGGCGTTCGGGTTATGAAGTACATAAACCCAAAGATTACCAGCAGGAAAATGATCGTCGCTGCCCATTCTGCCTGCCAATTAGCAAAGACGGCGAAGACAAATTTCAGCCAGTCCAAGGCATTCAGGAAAATAATGACGATGCCGATAAACATGAGGATCATAAGGAAAGTTTTCCACTTGGGAAATCTATCCAACTTGATTTCTTCCGAGCCAAAGAACACGCCCACTAAGAGAAGAAAGCTGACTCCCAAGATAACCAGCAACACAATATCAGCCATGACTTTGTTGATGGTGGCAACCAACTGTGTGGAAGCAATGACTAGGAAAGCAACCACGAACGCCACCATGGAGTTAAGGTTCTTTTTGGTGAGCTCCTTGCCCTCAACTTTTTCTATTCCCAGAACTTTCGTTTTTTCCAGAATGGCGAACATGATGGTGAAAACCAGCAAGAAAGGCAGGACAATATCATATACGCCAATCTTATCAAGAAACCCGATGATGCCGCGGAAAGCGCTTTCTTCTGCCATCTATTCGTCCTCGTTTTGCTGGTTGGATTAAAAGAATGAGCTATATAAATGTTTCTTTCGAAGAGACTGTACTTTTCAGACGTAGTCTGGAGCTTTTCATCTTTATGTGCCACGTGCGGCGGTGCGACGGTCGACTCCTCACGTTCGTTCGTCGTCGCCCTGCCACAGGCCAGCTGGGGGAAGCCCCCTCCGGGGTGGCTGGTAAGGCAACGACGAGCCGGGCGAGGAGTTGCCTGTCTGCTGCCATGACGGCGGCGCGTAAAAAAGATTTTGACTCTCCTCTTCGTCTGAATCGAAGTATTTATATAGGTGAATTTCTTCCACAGAACTACTATAGATTAAATTAAAAATAAAAAAGCTGGTGAAAAAAGGTGAAATCTCTCTCCTCTCGCCGTATCCTGTTCTTGGCACTCTTTCTTTCCCTGCTTCTGGCCAGCTTCGCTGCAGCCGATTCACAAATAGTCGTCGTTCCTCTCGATAACGAGATCAAGCTTTCTGAAACTGCTTCGTTCCGCATCGAGATAACAAATCGGGAAGCACAAACGCAACGGTACAGCATTTATTCGCTGCAGTCTGGGCAGGGCTGGAATGTTGACCCTTCGCCGCTGAGCGATAAGATTGTGGAGCTGGATGCGGGAGAAAAGCGTTCCGTACTGATCAATGCCCAGCCGCTGGAAGATTTCCCGCCGGGTATTTACAATATATTTGTCACGGTTGAAAGTGATCTAGGCGAGCGCTATGACCAGAAGCTAAAAATATATCTCGCACCGGAACAGCCGCTCGATTACCGGCCGACGATCCGGGCTACCGTGGATATGCCGGAGAAGATCGATCCTCGCGAGGCAGTATCCATAAAACTCTTCGTCGAGAACCGCAATCCGCTCAATCTGCGCGACCTGCGGGTCATCATTGAGAGCGAGATCCCGGAATTTTCCAAAGAAGTAGCTATTGATCTGCCGCCGCTGGGCCAGAAGACGGTGGAGTTTAGCGTCGAGCCCAATCCGTTTCAGCAGCCCAAGGAGTATACGTTATTCTTTGTATTTAAAAGGGACGAGGAAACGGTAAATGTGGTACAGCAGAAGATTGAAGTCCTGCCCTTGGTGCCAGGCTTTTCTCTCGACGTGTCAGAAGAGAAGAAGTTCTTTAAGATTTTCACGACGTTAAAGATTACGAACACGGGCAATGTGCGCAACACGCAGGAAGTAAGCATTCCCATCTCGGCATGGCGGGCGCTGTTTACGACGGGCGACGGCGAGGTTCGCCCGATCGACGAGAAGCGTTCGTTGGTCTGGGCAGTCACGCTGGGGCCCAATGAGGCTGCCACCGTCCAGTTTGTGACGAACTATCGCCCGCTGTTTTACATCCTGGCCATCCTGGCCTTCTTCGCGGTGTTTTCGTGGGCGGTGCGCTCGCCGATTGTGGTAACGAAGCGCGCTGTGACGGCGAAGAGCGCAGAAGATGGCGGCTTGTCCGAGATTAAGATTTCCTTGGATGTGCGGAACCGCACCAACAAGCCGCTGCGGGATATCGTGATCATCGACCATGTTCCGGCCATTGCCAACGTGCAGAAAAGCCTGGAGCTGGGAACGTTAAAGCCTATTTCAGTTACCCCTCTGAAGCAAGGGACGAAAGTGATCTGGTCCCTCGCGGAATTAGACGGGCAGGAGCATCGCATCATCACGTATAAATTAAAAGCCAAGCTGCAGATTCTCGGCTCTTTGCAGCTGCCCCGAGCAACCGTCGAATATAAGAAGAAAAGCCGGAAGAGAGGGGGCAAGGCGTATTCGAACGTGTTCCGGCTGGGCGCGTGATTTTTTCTCTTCATCTATGCTCTTCTATTGTAAATAATGCACAATAAAAACATTTATATACAAGCCAGAACTCTCTACTTCCAGAAGAGGGTTGTCAGATATGAAAGATTTTTTATTGCGAATCAAAGAGCGGTTTACCCAGCCTCAGGAAGAAGAGGTTGAGCAAGGCGAGAGTTACGTCGAGCTGCAGAGTGAAGCTTCTGGAAAGGATGATAAAGCCAAAGTGCTCGTGCGCCCGTTCGTGATGGAAGAGTTTGAAGACATCAAAGATGTTCTGGATACGCTTCGGGAAGGGTCGACGATTGCGCTTATCAATATCAAGCCGTTAAAAGATAAAGATATAGTCGAGTTGAAACGCGCGATTGCGAAACTGCGAAAGACGTGCGAGGCGATTAATGGGGACATTGCCGGCTTTGGCGAGGATTATGTGGTTGCGGTGCCACACTTTGCCCGCATTCACCGGAATGCTGCGGTCGAAGAGTGAGAAGTACTTTCTATCTCTAAGAAAATTTAATTTTCTATTTTTCTAAAGAGGGTAGGGCTCTCTATTGTGAAAAATGATAAAATTAAATAAACAAGTGGCAGAATTGTTAGGCGCTCATGTTGGGGATGGAACATTATATAAAACAAAATCATCCACTGTCTGGGAATTACGTGGAGCATTGGAAGAAAAAGAATATTACATTAATAATGTCTGCCCATTGATGAACCAGATTTTCAATGAAGAGTTTATCTCTAAATTCAGAAATGATGGCTGTAAAGGGGTATGGGGAGTTCAGACTTCGAAAAAAGTGGTAACCGCATTTTTTCAAGAGTTTGGTTTTAAACCGGGAACAAAAACTTATACTGTCGCCGTTCCAAAGTATGTCTTTTCTTCGACGATTGAGGTTAAGAGAGCTTTTGTCAGGGGGTTGTTTGACACGGACGGTTGTATACGTTTTGAACGGAAAAATAAAAATACATTACACACTTATCCAAGGATAGAGTTTGCTTCCGCTTCATTAACACTGAGAGATACATTAAGAGAATTACTTATTGATCTGGGGTTTCGCCCATTTGTGTGGAATGACAAAATAAGCTTCCGCCTTTGCATTGCTGGTGCGAAGCCGATAGTTCGGTGGGTAACAGAAATTGAACCGAAGAACCAGAAACATTTAAAAAAGTACTTAATCTGGAAGGAGAAAGGGTTTTATCCCATGAAAAGCCGAGGTCGCATAACCTGGTAGTGCGCCAGTTAAGCTTTGCTTCGAGGCGAGGCTTTAGGCGATCCTGCTATCAGAGTGACGGTGAGCTGGTCTCCGCAAGGACTTCTGGGTTCAAATCCCAGCCTCGGCGTGTTTTTTTCTGTGCCGGAAGCCAATAGGAAAGAATAAATATGAGCTTGTTTTCATTGGTAGCGGAGAAGAGAATGATGGCTACAGCTCAGAAGAAAACGATACTGATTGCCGGCATAAGCCTTGCAGTTATCCTAGTTGGTGTTCTCATCTGGTATGCCAGCCCTTCTTTACAGGAAGCACTTTTTGGCGAAGCCATACGGGGCGGCTCTCGGGCGTTGGGCGGTTCAGCATGTACCCCCGACCGCTGGAATTATTGGATTGTTGGTTCTGCAGAAGAAGTTGGCCTTTCTGGGACTCAGGAAACCCTCCTTTTTTCAAGCGGCAATGGCTGGCAACGAACGTCGCTGGAGCACTTGAATTTAGGCGAGGTCGATTTTCAGGAAGTGTGGGGGAGCTCGCCAAGAGATGTCTGGGCTGTCGGAAAGCTAGGCACCGTCTTGAAGTATGATGGTGGGTCGTGGCAGAAATTAACTCTGCCAAGAAGAAATCCTCTTGCTGGAAACAGTTTTTATAGTGTTTGGGGCACTTCTCGACGAGATATATGGGTAGGCACGGGACATCCCACCTTTTCTAGTTTTGAAGATGGTACCCTTCATTATAATGGGCGGTCGTGGACTTCTTTCATTACCAATGAAGCCGTCTATGGCTTGTGGGGAACATCTGCACGGGATATCTGGGCCATTGGCAGTGGCTTCATTCTTCATTATGACGGAAGCAGATGGACGCCAGCTGTTGAACGATTGAGCAGTGCCCTGTTTGATGTCTGGGGAACTTCTCCCCGCGATGTCTGGGCAGTCGGAGAAAGCGGAACAATTCTTCATTATGATGGCGTACAATGGGCGCCGCAGGCATCAGGAACTTTGAATACGCTCACCGCCATTTGGGGAAGCTCTCATTCGGATGTCTGGGCAGTAGGGGCAGAAGGAACTCTGCTCCATTTTGACGGGACGAGTTGGACTAGGCAGCAAGTGCCAGAACGGCTTCTTCCTGCGGAAAGCCATCTGGAAAATGTCTTTGGATCTTCTGCTCGTGATATCTTTGTCATTGGAGGAAATGGCCTGATTCTTCATTATGATGGCCGTTCATGGGAGCTGCAGAATGCGAATACCGCTGCAACGTTGACAGCGGGACAGGCAGTGAAGTTTCCAGACACCTGTGGCGAAGGAAGCCACTGCACTGCAGGAAGGTGCGTGCCGCAGCCGGTGGCGAATTAAGAAGATGATTGACCGACAGCTATTTAAATAATAACGGATTCTTTTCTTGCTAGGAAAAAGAGTGTGAACTTGTGATACATAAGAATAAACTCTCGTTACTTCTGGGTATTTTAATAGTCTTGGCTGTGGGCTTGCTTTCGATTGCAGAAGCTATTGAGCCCGTAACGGAAATAAATGCCTGTGGTGCGATTTTTTCTGCTGGAACGTCATACGTATTAACGCAGGATGTGCGAAATACTCCCGGCACGGACTGTTTTAGCAATTTTGCGAATGATGTGGTTCTCGACTGCCAGGGGCATGCTATTATTGCTGGTTCTGCTTCTTCTACGGATACTGGTGTGCAGATTTTGTCTCGGGGGGGGATAACCATTAAGAATTGTGTGATTACTGGTTTTTATAGAGGTTTGTCTGTCTCCGGGGCAAATAATCTTCGCTTGGTGAATAATGTTCTCAGCAATAATAATCCGTCTGGGATTGTCATATTTTCCTCGACCGGCTTGCTCAGCGGCACCACCTCCTGCGGGAATTCCCGTTACAATCTCTATTGTAACTCCCTCGCTACTTTTAGTGGCACGGGAAATTTTTTCTCTAGTGAGATCACTAACTTTTGCTCCGGAGGCTGGCCGGTTTCAGGAACGGATTATACAACTTGTGGTGCTGACGGCGATGTTGATGGCTTCCCGGATACGGTTGATAATTGTCCGCGTACGCCAAATCGCGATCAGGCAGATGCGGACGTTGATTATATAGGGGATGCTTGTGATGCTGGTGCAGTTTGTATTAGTGATGCAGTATGTGGGACTGGTCTTGTTTGTCAAGCGGGCTTTGGGGGGGTGCGAACATGTCAAGAAGCAGCGCCAACGTCCTGTGTTCTCAATAGTGATTGTGTTGTTGGGTCTCAGTGTGTTGCTGGGTCTTGTGTCCTTATTGAGGGAAGCTCCTGCCTTATTGAAGGTTGTCCGCAGGGCCAGGTCTGCGCAGACACCTTATGCCAAAACGATAATGATTGGGACAGTATTCCTGATGCCCGTGAACCAGCCAGTTGCCTGGCTACTCTTTTTGAGCAAGTCGTTAATGCTGATGGCTGCCTGGTTGGCGACTTCAATCGCGATGGCATTATTGATACTATAGCTGATATTAATGAGGCTAATCTGAAAGCAAAATGGGTGGAAGTCCGTCGCAATTTATTGGTGTTTAACCAATTCATCCAAATGGTGAGGCAAAACATAGCGGCGGTTCCAAACTAAATGGCAAACAACCATAAACAATCAGCAGGGGAACAGCGCAAAGCGAAGCTGGAACGGCGGCTGCAAGAAGCACAGCAAGTGAAAGCGCAGATGGCGCAGCGGGCAGGAACTGAGCAGCCGAAGCACAAAGGCAAAATGCTGGCGATTCTCATCTTTACGCTCATCGCTATCGGACTGCTGGTGCTGCTGCTCTTTGTCGGGCCGAAGATTTTTGCGGGGAAAGCGATTCAGCAAGCATATTACAACTATGCCGCTCTTGATCCTGGGCAGGCTGGAATTCCTCCTTTCTCTCTCGCAGAAGGGGCCCTCGCACCAGGCAATTCGGTAACAGTACCTATTGGGGTAAACATTCTTAATCCGGTTGATGATACTCTCTATGACGGCAATGTCTTTTCGTTTCGATTAACCTACGACCCGAATGTGTTTACCCCCTCCAATGTGGTTTCTACCAGTAGAATTACTTATGTAGAATCGAAATCCGGGCCATCTACCACAACTCCGGGCTTCACCGAGATGTATGTTGCCGGCACTATCAACCCTCCTAATGGGTTCTCCGATAATCTTATAGGGTCTGCGTTTACCTTGCTGGCGACTATCGAGTTTACGGCAGCAGATGTCCCTACCACCATACAATCCACCATTGCTTTTGATTCTTTCAGCGTTTTGAGCTCGTCCGGCTTGGAGATAGTCGACACCACAGTTCCGGCGACGATTACGGTGGAAGTGCCGACGGCAGCTACTGAAGTATGTGATGGTATTGATAATGATGGTGACGGGCTGATTGATAAGCATGGTGATGCTGCATATACTAGTGTTTGTCTTTCAAGTGACAATTGTGGCAGTTTTGGAACAGTCTGCCCAGAGCATCTGGACTGTGCTCTGGTGAGCAGAGTGTATTCTTGTCTGAGAATCTCATTTGAATTCTGTACTGACACTTTAGACAATGATGGTGATGGTTTTGTAGATTGTGCTGATACGGACTGTTCTGCTGCTACCGCTTGTCAGCCAGTGGCTACGGAAGTTTGTGACGGCCGAGATAACGATGGCAATCTTCAGGTTGATGAAGGCACATTGTGTCCAACCGGATCACGCTGTCAAGTAGGGCGCTGCATTGAATTTGCCTGTAGTGATACTATCGATAATGATAATGATCTCGCTACAGACTGCCAAGACACTGACTGCGGTGGTTCCGCTGGTCCAGAAGGGGTAACCTGCTGTAATGTTAATTTCGATTGTACGGGTGGGCTGGTTTGTGGAGCAAGTAAGGTTTGTGAAGCGGCTCAGCCAAGCGTCCTTGGGGATTCAAACAGCAATAGTTGCATTGATTTTGACGAGTTGTTCGAGTTTCTTACTCTCTGGAGAGCGGGTACGGAGAGCTTTGATAATTTATTTACGGTACTAACAGCTTGGAAAGCGGGGTGTCCATCATGAAAAGAACAATCGGAATTTCGTTAATCGTTTTTATTTTGTCTATGTCCATGGTTCTGGCTGGAACCGTGACAAGAAGTTTTAGCCCGGCAACTGCCACTCCCGGGGATTCTGTTTCCGTTACTTTGACTGTTGCTGCCGTAGGAACTGCTACATTTTATCTTATGGATGAAATTTACCCGGCAGGGTGGGCAGTAACTGCTCCTGGCGGTGGAAGCACGACAGACCCCGGGCACCTTAAATGGGCCGTAACTTCTGGAGCAGCCGATACTTCATATACCTATACTCTAACCGTTCCTGCAAGTGCGACTTTTCCGGCATCGTTTTCTGGGGTTTATCGGTTTGAGGGGGATGCGGCTTCTGCGCCCATTGGTGGTTCCACCCAGCTATCAACATCAAATATCATCTGTGGAGATGGATATAGAGATTATCCAGAAGAAGCCTGCGACGACGGCAATATTATATTAGAAACTTCTTGTCCTTATGGAACTGCTGTATGTACCCTTTGTAATGCTGATTGTTCTGCAGAGTTAAATCTTCAAGGCTCTTATTGCGGCGAGGGTACTGTTGATTCGGCTAATGGCGAAGTGTGTGATACTACTGAGTTAAATGGTCGCTATTGCATTACTGAGGGCTTCGATGGCGGTAATTTAGCCTGCGCTTCTGATTGCAGAAGTTTTGATACGAGCAGTTGTACAAGAACATCCCCTCCAGGAGGAACTTGCGGCGACGGCACTGTTGATCCGGGAGAAGCGTGCGATAGCACCGATCTCGGCGGAGCCACCTGTGAATCTCAAGGCTTCAGAATAGGAACTCTCTCGTGCGCTGCCAGCTGCACTTTCGACACCTCTGCCTGCCTGACGGAACGTTCCTGGTTCGTTGCAGAGATGGGCAGGATTTACGATGCTGCTAAAACTGCCGGGGGCTGGTCGGTTACTCTGGTTACGGAACTGGCGTGGCTGCTGAGGAGCATATTTCCGTGAGAGTATGACTAATGGACTAAAAAAGCCATGGAAAAGACAGTTAAGGAGTGGTTGGACCAGGCAAAAGCCGACATGAAAACTGCTAGAGATAACATTACTCTTAAGAATTATTATGCTTCTGTTATGTTTTCCCAGCAGGTCGCTGAAAAAGGGCTGAAAGCACTTTATATAGCAAGAAAACAGAATCTTCCGCCCAAGACTCACGACTTGGTGGAATTGTGTCGTCTTACAAAAGCCTCGGAAACAATAACCAGAACTGCGGGGAGATTAACTATTGTTTACCTTCCCTCTCATTATCCGGGTGTTGCTCCGGTTATCCCCGTTAAGTTCTACGGGCTGGAAAAAGCACAAACACATCTTGCTGAAGCGCAGGAGATCTTAACATGGGTACAAAAACAGATAAAGTAATCAAAGCATTTACTAAAGTGGTACATGAGAACATTCCTTCCAGTAAGATAATATTGTTCGGTTCCCGGGCAAAAGGGACATTTAAGAAAACCAGCGATTATGATTTCCTGCTGGTAAGCCCGGAATTTAGAAAGTGGGAATGGGAAGAGCGTTCAGCAAGAGTCTATTACTTAAAAAGAGAAATCCCGGCTTCCATGGACATCTTTTGCCTTACTCCTCAAGAATTTAAAGAGAAGAAAAAGCAAATCGGCATCGTCCAGCAAGCTGTCGAAGAAGGGATTGAGATTACGGCTCAAGCCTAAACAGCATAACCCATGAAAAAAAACCTGCAAAAAAGAAGGCTATTGAAGCAGAGGGCCGTCTACAAGCACTTGCCGCCCCATTCCAACGAAGCTTTTCCCACGGCACATGAGGGGCAGGCCAATAAGACGTTAGTCGTTGCTCTGGTGTCTATTGTCGCTTTAATGATTCTAACGGCGCTGCTGTTCTTGGGCGTGCAGTTCGTCGGAAAAGCCTATGCTGGCGCTGAAGATACTGCTGGGCTCATTCTCCTGAACTGGCAAGGGCCGGTTTCGAGCATCGTCGAGGGCGAGACTTTTGCTCTTCCCGTAGTCGCTAATATCGGGCAAAAAAAGTCCATTGCCATCTCTTTTGACCTTCCCCTTCCCGACGGCATAACATGTGCAGATGTTACTGAATTTAAGAGCGTCCTCGGCTGGGCAGGCGATCCAGGCTTGGTTCTCGATACGGTTGTCTGTGAAAATGATCCTATTGATGGTGTTGGTGAACGACTATTTTTTGAGCAAGCGACCATCAGCCCGGGCGCACCACCAAAAACCGGCCAGTTTAATGTTTCTTGGATAAGCTTTAGGGCACTGCCTGCTGGCTCTTATGAATTTTCTTTCCGTTCTTTGGAGATTATTGATTTGGCAACGAGCGAGGACATTATTCCCCCAGAGAACGAGAAGGGCATAGTTTTTGAAATTAACCCTCCCCCGCCCGGGGTCTGCGGCAATGGTGCTGTGAATTTCCCGGCGTGTGATCAGTGTCCGGAAGGGCAAGCGTTTGCCAATGGCGTTTGTACGATAGT
>Ga0209542_10000942_pt1 | contig 69328 bp, 61 predicted proteins | sample RifCSPhighO2_01_FD_184028 | JGI IMG/M metagenome (GOLD analysis project Ga0209542, IMG submission 184028) | Soil microbial communities from Rifle, Colorado - Rifle CSP2_plank highO2_0.1 (SPAdes) (version 2) | ecosystem: Environmental > Terrestrial > Deep subsurface > Rock core/Sediment ...
CCGCCAGTCCATTTGGCGGAGAAGAGCCGGAAGAAGCTCAGCTTACGGTTGATGTTTTCAACACTCCGACCGAAATTATCATCAAGACCATGGTAGCCGGCGTGAAGCCGGACGACCTAGATGTCTCCATCACTCGGGATATGGTCACTATCCGCGGAGAGCGTAGTGAAGAAAGAACTGTTGCCGAACAGGATTACCTACACAGAGAGCTATATTGGGGCACATTTTCTCGAGCTGTGAGCCTCCCAGAAGAAATCAATGTTGACGAAGCCGAAGCCTCAGAGAAATTTGGCATGCTCATCCTCCGCTTGCCGAAGGTAGATAAAAACCGCAGCGCCAAGCTAAGGGTAAAAGGAAGCTAGTGTGCCGAGAGCCAGAGTCGAACTGGCGACATCTTCCTCTTCAGGGAAGCGCTCTACCAACTGAGCTATCTCGGCGTTGGCTAATTAAAGAGTCTTTGAATATTCTGATACGTGCCCTGCGCCTGGTCGAAGTAAGGTTCCAGGAGGAAATATCCTACCACAAACGGTGCGAGAATAATCGCAAGCTTGATGAATCCGTAAATGGCGGCCCTTTTTGCTCTTTTGTCGATTTTTTTGAGAATTTCGTTATTCTCTTCCGCCAATCTTAGGGAACGCTCAAGCAGTTTTTTTTCTTCCGGATTCATGGAGATATTATAGCAAAATCTCGGTTTTTTCCAATTTTTGTGTTATATTTCGAGCGCGCCTGCCTGCCGGTAGGCATGGCTCTCATAGCTCAATGGATAGAGCAAGTCCGTCCTAAGGACGAGATGTAGGTTCGATTCCTACTGAGAGCACAATCGAGTCTCGCAAGAAAGCTTGCTTTCTTATGAGCGAGATTGGAACTCTCAGCACGAAGTACTGAGAGCACAATCGAGTCTCGCAAAAAAACTCATTTTAATATATTGACGTACTAGTTCGATATATCGAACTAGTATAATACGATATATCGTATTATGCGCAAAAATTAAGTTGCCTTATCATCTATCTGCCCTTCCTCTTTGCCTCAATAAATTTTGCTCGGCTCAAGTGATAGGGCGGCGGAGTCAATATTTCAAACAAAGCTTCCAAAACCTTCAGCAACTTCCCTCCATCTTCTTTCAGAAGCTTTAAAATCTCGATATATCCTCCCCTGTCGAGCCTTTTTGCAATACGTTCAACCGTCGATGGGCTGACATTAAGCGCATTCCAGATAGCATAGTGAGAAACACCCCTATTTAGGAGGAGTATTATTGCCAACCGTTTGGAAAACATGACCTTTTCGGTCGGAGTAAGAAATTCTCAAAAGAAGCGGTCGGATGCTTCCTGGTCTTTGAATTTGCCGAAAGAGCGTAAAAAGCTTTTATAAATTTTATTGAAGTCTTCTTTATTTAATTTCTTTTTTGATATATGCGGCATTTTTTTAGTACGATATATCGAATCAATATAATATTTAATACGATATATCGTATTATAATTATATCAGATTATATCAAAATCCCACAAAAGTGAAGCTTGTGCGGCCTCTACCCTGGAATTCTTAACAGCTTCGACAATACCGGCTTGTTGAAGCCGACTATAAGGTCTTTACCGTCCACGACTATGACCGGCACGCCCATCTGGCCGCTCTTTTCGAGCATTTCTCTGCGTTTCTCCACATCCGTTCCTACGTTATAGTCCGTAAACTCAATATCATGCTCCTTGAAATAATCCTTCGCCATGTGGCAGAAGTGACATGTCGGGGTCGAATAAATTTCTACTTTTTTACTCATAGAGCGACATTATAGCACCCATAATTTTTTTGTACCAAGACCCTTCGGTACTCTCTGTCGAGGACGCATTCGCCTTCTCGTCCACAATGATAGCCACGTATTCCCCCTCGCGAGCGACGCTGAATTTCTCCCTTATTTCTTCCACAATCCCCTCCTCGGTCTGGAGCCTGGCGATGCCGTCCCTTAGCTCTGCCTCCCTTGCCGAGAGCGCTTCGGTCTCTTTCTCAAGATTTTCGACCCTTTTCGCGCTCTCTCTCTCCTTTACCATAACCTCCGCCGACCCCTTGATGAGGAAAAAAACAAGCACAACCATAAGAATAAGCGCCGGCCAGGAGTATAGGAGTTCCTTCATTCTCTGTTTGCGCCGAAGTTCCTTCATATATAGCCGTATGTTATCATAATGCCAATGTTATTCGACAGAAGGCACAAAAATAAGGTCAAGACTGTCTGGATGATACTCTCGATTCTCATTATCGTGAGTATGATTCTGCTTTACTCCCCTTTATTTTAGTCTCTTTTTATCATCTTTAGAAAAACGTCCTGCGGGATATTTACCCTGCCTCTTTCTTTCATCTTCTTCTTGCCTTTTTTCTGTTTTTCCCTCAACTTCATCTTTCTCGTTATGTCTCCGCCGTACATATGTTGGGTAACATCCTTCTTCATGCCAGACATCGTGCGTGAGGAGATAATCCGACCCAGAGCTTGGGCCTGGATTTTGAGCGTAAACATCTGCCTCGGCAGGATGTCGTGGAGCTTTTCAACGGCAGCCTCGGCCTCGCCTTCCGCCTGTCTTTTCGAAACGACCTTGGCGAAAGCGGGCACAACTTCGTCCGCGACCAATATGTCTAAGCGTGTGACATCCGCCTTCCTTTCTCCGGCGAGAACATAGGATATGGAACCGAATCCAGACGTAACACTCTTGAGTCTGTCAAAAAAACCTCGCATAAGTTCCCTTAGAGGCATCTCAAATCTTATGGCAGTTCGACTGTCGCCAAATGATTCTGTCTCGCCCTGTTCTGCTTCATGCTCGTGGAGTAACTGTATCAGCGCGCCAAGATATTTCGGCGGCAGGATTACCGTCGCTGTAATCCATGGCTCCCAAACTTCTTCTATAAGATAATCCTCCGGGAAAAAGGACGGGGTATACACCATTTCTTCCTTGATTGCCTGCCCTGAGCTTGTCGAAGGGTTTTTATAAATTATTCTGTACGTTATGGAAGGCAGAGTAATAACCAAAGGCAGGCTGAATTCACGACGTAAGCGCTCGGTAATTATCTCAAGATGAAGCATGCCCAAGAATCCGCACCTGAATCCCCTGCCCAATACGCCGGAGGACTCTTCTTCAAATGAGAATGCCGAGTCCGAGAGCTGCAAGCGCGAGAGTGCCTGCTTTAAGCCGGTGAAGTGGTCTTGATTCTCAGGATACACGGAAGCCCAGACGACAGGTTTCGCGCTCTCATAGCCCGGAAACGACTCCGTACTATCACCGAATGACGCGACCGTGTCACCTACGGAAGCAATGCCCGGCTCCTTGATGCCGGTCACGATGTAACCAATCTCGCCAGCCGATAATCTCTCGCTCGCTTTTTCTTCTGGAGCGAATATTCCGACCTCAAGTGCTTGAAATTCTTTGCCAGCAACCTTGAAGGCAAGTCTATCTCCCTTCTTCACCTCTCCGGAGAAAACCCGGACAAAGACGATAACGCCCCTGTGGCTAGAATATTTGAAATCGAAGACAAGCGAACGGAAGTCACTTGGAAACTGAGTTTCCAAGTTGGGTGCCGGCACCCTTTTTATAATCTCTTCCAGTAAATTTTCCACCCCTACTCCGGTTCTTCCAGAAACTTCTAGAATCTCACTACGTTCAACACCCAAGAGCTCCACTATTTCATCACAAACTTCTTCCACCCTTGCCAGAGACGAGTCTATCTTAGAAATTACCGGAATAATTTTGAGCCCGGCGGCCTGGGCCATGCCGAGAGTAGTAAGCGTCTGCGCTTGCACCCCTTGCGTCGCGTCAACAAGAAGAATCGAGCCTTCGACCGCTCGTAAGGCCCTAGAAACTTCATATGAGAAATCAATGTGCCCGGGAGTATCTATCAGATTCAAAACAAACTCTTGTTTTGAATCTGCAAACTCTAAATCCGAAGCACTAAACCCTAAATTTTTTGAATTTGATATTTGAGATTTATTTAGGATTTCGGATTTAGGATTTAGGATTTTCGGATGATATATCATCCGCACTGGTTGCATCTTGATGGTAATACCACGCTCGCGCTCAAGGTCCATCGAGTCAAGCACCTGGTCGCGCATATCCCGTTTCTCGATGGTGCCTGTAATCTCAAGCATTCTGTCCGCCAGGGTGGACTTGCCATGGTCGATATGGGCGATAATGCTGAAATTCCGGATATTATTGGTCATATAGGTCTTATAGGTCGCATAGGACCTACAGCATTACACAATTTCGGGATCCGTGGCAATGACTTTTACCTTCCAGAATCTCTCATGGACAGCATCCCAAACATCAGATATTTCCTTATTTTTGAGACCTATGAGCACAAGAATGCCCGCGCTTATGGCAATGAGACCGGCGACCAACCCTTGAAGGAAGAGACCGACAAGCGTTGCCGTATTGAAAACGGTATCGAAAATTCCCAGACCGGCATACGCCACCGCGCCTATAATGACTGACGCGCCGAAGGCCTCAAAAAGAGCTCTCATAACTCCGTTGGAATACCCACTAAATTCCCTTTCAAACGAAATCCAAAGCAAGAGGACATTCAATATCGTGCCTAGGGAGAAAGCCAGAGGAAGCATGAGCACCGCCGTATTCGGTAAATCCTCGACCCTTAAGAGCGCCCCTATGAAGTATCGAAATATTTCCGAAGCGTAAAAAAATTTGACCAGCCCGTATGCGGCGGCAAAGAGAAAAATGGTCGATAGCAAATTTATGTAAAAAGGCTTCTTGGTAAAACCGGCCGAGTAGAATCCTCTCATAAACAGTAGGAGCAGGCACTGAAACACCGAAGAGAGGACAAAAAGCGCTAAAGCCGCGGCCGTAAGCCTGGTGTCATTCCAGTCGAACATGCCCGTGCCGAGAATCACGCGCACAATTTGAGCGCGAAGCACTATGAGAAGCGCCGTCAGAGGCAAAGACCAAAAGATGATGAAGCGAGAGGTAAGTATCATCTGTTCCAGGAACGCCTTTACATTTTTCTCCTGAAATCGGCGCGAGAGGGTTGGGAAGGCGGCAAGAGAATACGATACTCCGATGAGGGAGAGCGGCACGGATTCAAGATTGATGGCAAATGACAATACCGAGATTGACCCCGTGCTCATAAGCGACGCGAGAGACGTGAGAAAGAGGAGAGTTATAGAGCTCATGGCAAGAGTTATCGTTCTAGGAAAAGAAATTTTCGCTATCCTCGCGATTAAAGCGATGTTGAAACGAAGCGTGAGGCGCGGGAAGAGACCCTCCTTCGCCACAAATGGAACCTGAACCAACATATGGAGAAGCGCGCCGAAGACTACTCCAACCGCGACACCCGTGATGCCAATCTTATCGGCAAGGAAGACGATACCGAGGATAATCCCAAGGTTGTAGAGAAGAGGAGCCAGCGCGTAGAGAGTGAAGCGATTGAAGGCTTGCGTAAGAGAGCCGAAGAGATTCGAGAAACCAAGAATTATGGGGGAAAGAAGCATGAGCCGCGAGAGAGAAACGAGTTTTAGAAGCGCCAAAGGTGTCATACCTTTGAAGAGAGCTTCCGCTATCCAAGGCATGAGAAAATACGCCGCCACGGAAGCCACTATGATAAGAACACCGAAGAAGGAGAACACGCTCGCGATAAATTCCTTAAGCTCCACCCTGCCAACAGCGTCTTTCTCTATAATGAAGGGAATTAGAACCGAGAGAGAAACTACCGAAGCGACGGTAACGAAGATGAAGTCCGGTATGCGGAAAGCGGCATAGTAAATGTCGAGTTCTATCCCCGCGCCGAAAATGTGCGCCAACAGTCGGTCGCGGAGAAATGCCAAAACTTGGGAAAGGAACGCGAAGATACCGAGAAGCAGCGCCGCTTGGTTCAAGGTGCTGATTTCTTTATCAAGAAATCCTTTGTAGAAGAATCCTAGAATCTTCCTAACCATTCTGGTTTGTTATTGGCTCGGAGTAGTTGCTGCCGGCGCCGGCGGGACTGGAACTTTGTTCTTTTTTACCGCCTCAAGCGCCGCCATGAGATCCGCGTTGTCCGGATTGCCCGCCACAAGATCTTCAAGAGCCGCCTGCGCTTCCGCGAATCTGTTCAGATTGGCCAGAGCCAAGCCCATGTAATATTTGGCGTTGGCATAATCCGGCGAGAGGGAGAGCGCTCTGCCGAATGATTCTGTGGCACCCTCATAATTCTTGGAGGAATATTTGAGAAGTCCTAGTTCGAAGTGAACGCCCGGATTCTCCGGCACAAGTACCGCCAATTTTTCCGTCGAGGCGATGGCTGCTACCGTATTGCCGGCGGCAACTTCGAGCTGAGCGAGCATAAGATACGCGTCGGCGTAATCCTGCTTGAGAGCAATGGAATTCCTGAGATAGGAGCGGGCGTTGTCGACATTTTCTTTGTTCAATTCAAGTCTCGCGATAAGAAGCGGAAGTTCGGGATTGGACGGATTCCTTTTCACCGCTTCGTTGTAAGCGAAAAGAGCATTCTCGTACGCGCCTTCCACGGCAAGAGGTTTCGGCACAATGGCGCTATAGACCGTCGCGAGCTGAACCCAATTCTCATAGCCGGCTGGGTTCGCGCTGACAGCAAGACGCGCGGCTTCGATGGATTTTTTAATTGATTCGTCAAAGACTGCCCTATTTTGCTCGGGCGTGCCGGTAGCGGAGTTGGCTACAATCTGAGCTCGGCTGAAATTAAGTCTTGAGAGAGCCACAAAGTAAACGTCTTCGGGAGAGGTATTCACCGCCTTTACCAGAGATTCCTCAATTTGGGCAAGTTGCGTGCCTTCGATATTCGAGAGCTTCACCGCGGAAGTGAAATGGTATGCCGCGACCGTTTTCTCGTACCCTATCCACCCAAGACCGGCGGCGCCGAGCGCCACAAGAATTATGACAAACGCGCCCGCGAATCTTGCTTGGGAAGATGCCCTGAGGTCCGCCACGTACGCCGGTACCACTCCGACCTGCATAAGCGAAGCGAGAAAAAGCCCTGTGAAGATGAAGCCGAACATGAGCATGGCGCTGGACGGCACGTAGAGGAAACTCGCTATCCAGATAAAGACGCTCGCGATAAGTGAGAAGACCATGACGAAGCGCTCCGCTCTCGAGTCCGGTAGACGGCTAAGAGATTTTATTCCGAGCATGATGAGCATAATGAAGAAGACAAGCCAGACAGCACTGCCGAGAACGCCAGTTGTGGCAATCTGTGTCGGGATGAAGCCCACCCCGAAGGAGAAAGCGGTTGACCAAAATGGAGTCGCGTTTATATCCCTTGGCCTGTATATAAGCCAGTCGCTACCGAAAGTATTGGGACCGGAACCGAGGAGCGCGACCTGCGAGAGAACCGCCTTGGACACACCGAGCGTTGCCGAGAGTGTCGGCCTTACTTCCGCGTTCTCAACGCCAAAGGCGCCTGAAACCGCTTGTGAGAGCGTCCGGTCTTCGGAAATATTTGGATTGATGAAGAATACTAGTGAGACAATACCAAGAAGAACAGGTAGAAGTATCGGACGAGCGAAGAAGCTTCTTTCCCCCATTTCGCCACCTGAATCGTAATGTCTCTCGGCGCGCAGAAAGTAGAAGAAGAGCGCGATAGATGCGACGAAAGTAAGAATGAAGGCGGCGGAGAAACTCGTAACAACGAGCAAGACAAGCGCGAGGAGAAATACCGCGTAGAGAATGGTTTTCACGGCGGCTTTCATCGGAATCATACCAATGGCAAGCGCCGAGAAGACTGCCAATAAGCCATATGCCATGCCGAGGTCAGGCCAGCCACCGAGAGGACTGCCCATGTTGCCGGCAAAATTGCCGAAGACTAGCGCGTCTCCGCCGAGAAGAATCTTTGCCACGGCAAAAATGGCTATGAAAGTAAAGGAGATGAAAAAAGCCGTAAGCACCTGAAGCGCGCGCGAAGCATCAGTGAAAATGGATGACGCGAGAACGAGAAGTGCCGCGCCCAAAACCATGTAGCCGAAGGTTCCCGCCTCGAAGCTGTAACCGAAAAGCGACAAGGACGATGGCGTGGCGAGGAGCGCGGATAATAGATAGACCACGGGCAATGCCACGATGGCGAGGACGATAGGATGCTTAGGCAGTATGACCATTCGCTCTCGCCAGAGCCCATAAACGTAAACGAGAGCGCCAAGAGCGACAGCCAATATAAGGAGCGCCGACTTGGCAACGCCGAGCGAGATGGCGCCTCCGGGGATGAAAAAGAGTGGTAAAAGAAAGATTAATCCGAGGATTATGTAGAAACTGGTTTTGTGGCTCATATTGGTCATATTTGTCTTATGTGTCTTATGTGTCTTATAAGTTTTATAGCCCCATTTTAGCACAAAAAGAGCCCCTTTCGGGGCTCTTTTTGTGGATGACTATAAGCCGAATTCTGTTGTAAATAGTTATTTATCTGGGACCCGCATCGCTGCGGGGCTCTAGCGGCACCCCGACCAATGCGGAGCATTGGAATTTCCAATTTACAATTCTCAATTTTCAATCAAATCCCAATGTCCAATTTTTAAACATTGGAAATTGAAAATTCAATGAAAATTGCAAAATTGAGTCTTGAAAATTTCAGTGCTCCGCACTGATGGTACGGCCTTGCATTCGGGTAAGAATTTTGCTGTTTCAGCCGGACTTAACCGGGTCATTTCTGTTCTCATCTCTAGGATTGCTCCCGGCAGGCGTTACCTGCTACCCTTGTTGCCTGTGTGCATATGCGGCACAGGCGACCGAATGTTCGGACTTTCCTCTATTAGTACGCCGTAGCTTTCGCGTAGGCGACCAACAGCAACTACTCGTCATCCTTTTGTATTATACCATACATAGGTCATATTAGTCCAATAGGTCTTATGGGACCTATTTATTCCCTTTTCTGAGTCTATATAATTTTTCTGTAAAACCTCCATCTTTGAGAAAAGTTTTACTTAGCGCGGCAATTTGTTTATCCAAAAGATAGTTTGCTTGATGAATGAGGCAGATCATTGTGTTTGCTGCAGTCTCCGGATTAGACATATAGGACCTATAGGTCTCATTGGTCCTATTGGACCTATACGCTAGTGCTCGTATTTCACGAGCACTAGCGTGATCCTTGCCCCAGAGGTCCAGATTCCGCTGCCTCAAAAAATCTTCGTAATCCAGCAAGAGCTCTTCAAGACTCGCTCGCGCCACATTCACAAGCTTCAGCTCAGTCTTCTTCGAAGTGCCAGAAGCTTGCGAACCTTCCGCGATGTTCTGTCTCCCCGATCGCGCAGCTTGCACCATCTGGTCATATGTCCTGTAGGACTTATTAGTCTTATAGGTCATATAGAGGTCGCAGAATTGCACGGTTAGATCGTAGACAAGACTTGCTGTCTGGAAAGAAAGGAGACTCCGATATCCACCATGCGATCCGATGAGTTCTTCGGATTCCTCTTCACTATTGGTCTTATTGGTCCTATAAGTCATATAGGTCTTATTGAGTAACCGCCACTGGTTCCCCTGCTGGTTCTGTCGGTGTCGGTTCAGGCGCAGGCTCCGGAGCGGGTTCTGATACAACTTCCACCACCGGCTCTTCGACTACCGGCTCTGTGCTAGATGCAACTGGTTCTTCTACCACAGATTCCGTTGTTGTGGCTACGTCACCTGCCCCGCTTGTCCCGTCAGAGGCAGGACTCGACGTTGCGGTCGAGTCCGCGGGCTCTGATGGGATAGGTTGTTCCATAGTCTGCGCGTACGTCACCACTCCGGTTGAAGCGAGCAGGTCTATGAGTTGTTGTTCGTTCATGCAGGTCGCGCCGATGCAGATTTTCTCCGTGGCGACAATTTCGCGGGAGACGAAGCGGTCGGCAAAGGCGAGAACCGTGTTCTTAAGCGCAAGCATTTCGTCTTTAAGAGCGAACAGTTTTGTGTAAAGTTCTTGGACGGCTTCCAGCAAACGCATAGTCAGGCTAATGTCATATGAGACTCGCTTGAAGCCTTTTTCGTCAGTATTGACCATGTCCGGGAAAACCTGCTCCACTTCCTGAGCGATAAGACCGTAATTTACGCCCGACTGGCCGTTAAGCCACGAATATTCATCATTGCGCCATTCGAAAGTAACAGGGCGCAACCTCGTAATCTTTTCCAGGGTATCGGCGGAAAGGGTTGTGATATTTTTCTTAAGCCGCTCATCCGACACACAGCTTCCGACCAGAGTGGTGTTGTCGGCGTCGCGCACGCAGCCGGTGGTGCCGGTGCCGATTTCGATGTCATCTTCGACGTCAAGCTTAATCGAGTCTGGAGTAGCCGTCCCGATGCCGACGCTGCCGCTTTCAATAATTGTCATTGCCCTGGCGACATCTCCCGCGCTATCTGGCTTTGTCCAGAGGGAAAGTGTCCCTCCTTGAGTTCCTCCCGTCCCCGACTGGATGGTGGCCTTTCGAGCCGTGGTGCCGTTGATGTAAAAATTAATATTCGTAAGTGTTGACCCGACAAGGCCAAGCACCTCGCCATTGTTATTGGCAATTCTCGCGACATTTGCATTAGCATAAGCAGTCGCGTCGGACCCTACATGCAACATGCTCAACGGCGCCGTCGTGCCGATGCCGACACTGCCGGCGGCGTCAATTCTCATATGCTCAATATTAGTTCCTTCGTCGTCACTGGTTCCAAAAGCCAGATAACCTTGGTCGCTTGGGTCAATGTTTTCTTTCCTGCCAGCGATAGTTCCAAACGCAGTAATTCCACCAATGGTACTAAGCCCTCCCAATGAAATTTGACCTCCTTTGTTTCCCGCCGACGCGTCAGAGGTCATAACTTCCAGGTTACCGAGAGAATCAGTAACCACATTCGCGGAACTCACGTGTAGTCTGGCTCCCGGCGCCGTCGTCCCGATGCCGACGTTGCCGGCGTTCAATATGGTCAGCTTGGCATCAGCCGAGGTTATAAAGCTGGTGCCATCGCTCCTTGTCCCTAAATATATGTTCGGCGCGGTGGTGGAATTAGGGCCGATTATCATATCATTAGTGCCATCTAATCCAAAAACACCCGTAGATACCACGCCATCTTGGGTTATCTCTATTTGGCCGAAGTCTGTTTCGGTGACATTATCTGAGTCGGCCGATATTCTTATTTTGGCGGGACCGGCCGCGTAAAGATTAAGCAACTGAGCCGGCGCCGTCGTTCCGATGCCGACGCTGGCACCGGTAATCTCTAAATAATTATTGGTATCGTCAAAAGCCATAAGGGGGCCGGCGGTTTGTCCAATGGTTGCTCCATCAGACATGATTATATTTCCATTAGAAGTTAACCCGGCAAAGGTTGGGGCGCTGGTCGTTGTCAGATGCTGTCCGGTGTTGAAGGCAAGTTGGGTGTCTCCAATGCAGTCGGCGGTAACCGCCACGTCATCCGCGTTTGAGGTAATGCAAGTGCCGGCTCCAATGTTTAAAGTGGCTGAACCGCCCAGTGAGACGGCGCCACCGCCGGTCAGACCGGTGCCGGCGGTGTAGGTCAGAGATGAGTTGGCTAAGTTGGCATTGGCAATCGCGGTCCCATTCCAAGTGCCGGTGGTAATGACTCCCGTATTGGCGGTAATGACCAGTCCATTGTATGAAGTCGCTCCGGTAACCGCTCCGGCAATAGCGACACTGCCCGTGAAATTCGCCGTGGAAGAAATCGTCTGGGCGTTGTAAGTGCCGGCGGTAATCGTGCTACCAAATGTGGCCGCTCCGTCAGGAGCAATAGTCAGGCGCTCGGTTGGAACGGTGTCGGTGGTGGCATCGCGAGTGGCGATGTAGAAATTACCTTTGGAGTAATCCGTGTTAGTCGTCATTTGATAGCCGAGCACCACCGGCGAGTAGAAGCCTGGAGAATCGAAGTAGTTGAAGCCGAGCTCTGTTCTTGAATTGGCGGCGTTCGCTCCCTCAAGCCGCGCTATTACCGCTTCGCCCACGCTCGTCGTCGTGGTCGCGTGAGTTACCTGCAAAGCCGCTCGAGGATTGGTGTCCCCGATACCGACGTTGCCGGTGCTTAAATCAAACCTTAACCTTTCTGCCGATGGCCCATTTCCAAAAAATTGAAGAATATCATTGTTGTAATTGACATAAGCTGTTTTGCTGTTTGTGGAATCTTTGAACTGAAGTTGAGTACTGCCAGCAGGTTGAGTTAATTGTGTTGCACCAACAACTTCCAACTTCGCCCCCGGATCCGTTGTCCCGATGCCGACGTTGCCGGATATTATCGCTGAACCGGTTACGGCCAAAGCATTACTGCCAATTGTCGCTCCGCCAAGAGCTAAAGAAGTCCCGATTGCTACGCCCAAGGTCGGCGTGGTAAACGATGGCGAAGTGGACATAGCCACGCTTCCGGTGCCGGTCATGGAAAGTTCTTCAACCACCCCCGCTCCGGCGGTCGTCCTGCCTAAAACTTTATATTGAGCCGATATGTTTTGAATCTTGGCGTAGGTTACGGACGAATTATCTATGGTCCAAATTTTACCCACATCCGAACCTGTTCCCGATACGGTTATATCTCCCATATCGGCATTATTTACGTTCAAAACTTCCGAATTGATTTGCAGGCTTCCCCCGACTTTAATGCCTCCCAAAACACTGGCCGTGGCGGCTTGCAATGTATATCCTTGGCCCGGAATTTTTTGCCAAACAGTTCCGCTATAAGAAACGTCATCGCCTACCGCGAAAGTTATATTTCCCGCGCCAAAATCCACAGTTCCGGCTACAACTGTGCGATAAAACCATCCTGCCGTGCCGACTCCGTCTGCCAATGTCGGGGTATTGGTGCTTGCGTCCCAGGTGCCTTTGAAAACCTGCGAAGCGGCGACAGCCGTCCAAACTCCGTCACCGTCAGCATCGCTTCTCAAGAAATATCCGTCCGTCGCGCCAGTCGTGATTTTGACCGCCGCGGTAGTCATTGAAGTGGCGAAAAATCCCGTGCCGTTCACATTGAGGTTGTATGTACTAATATCTGTTGTGCCAATTCCGACATTGCCGTTGATATAAGTATTATGCGCGAAAATATTGTTACCAATAAAATTATGAGTGCCTTCCACTTCAATATCCCACACCTGTTCGGTACCGACATATTTGATACTTTCTATTTCATCCCACAAAATATCATCTTCGCCTATCCATTCTCGCGAATTAATTTGACCCGCTTGATGCACCTCGAGCAGTCCGTCCCTCGGCACGGCAATTTGCTGACCGACTTCAAGCTCGGCCACTGTGCGCCATTCGCCTTCTATATTATTTTTTCTAAAAAAGTTAAACATTTTATTTTAATATTTGAAACTCGTCGTCCCCGTGCCGATATTGCCATTGCGTTGAGCCGAAGATCCTACTTCCCCAGTCTTAAATCGTTTCCACGACTTCTCCAAATGAAACGACTTCGTGCGACTATCCGCGTATCTCCCTATCAAATCATCAATCAAATCCACGTCGACCTTTGAACCATAGACACCTTTCATCTGCTCCAAATAAACAATCATTTTGTTGCACCCTGACATGGATTTCTCCAGGAGCATCACACCGCCCTCGAAGCTGGCGAAGCGCAGACTGTGCGCTTCACTGATGAACAAGGGCACGGACATGGCACAGTTGACCATATTTTCTTCAAATGTGTATTTCAATTTCTTCAAAACCGGCACCAAATCTTTCACTATCAAAACAGAGCATTCCAAAGTTTTTTGGTATATCTCCAAATCGCGAAAACTGCGAACCGGTTTCCGCGGAGTGAAGGGTTTATTGTATTTGTTATTTGGGTAATTTGTCATGTTGTTTTTGTTATATTTTTCGGAACGATTGTCAATTTATTCTCTCTCGGCACTTCCACCACTTCGCCGGACCTGTAGCGCACTCTCCGTTTCTTCGTGCCCGCAATCTTCTTCACCACATGAAGCGGATAAAATTGATAATAATCCTTCTCATCGAACCAAGCGCAGACAAAGTTGTATATCCGTAAGCCCGTGAGCCGAGACATGGCGAGCGCGTACCATGTCAACTGCTCAATCGGCCTTTCCTTGCTGGCGTTCGGTTTGTAATCCAGCAGATGAACCTGACCATTGCGAATTTGAACAATATCGATGTGGCCAGTAAGTAACTTAGGAAATGGTCTTAGCTTTTTATCACCCTTGAGAAGAATGGCTCCCAAACGAGACGCTCTGCTGGAAGGCTCAATGCTTTCATCAATTTCGGCACTGGGACGTTCAGTAATTTTAAATTTCAATTGATTCTCCATATGTTCCACATCCTCGCGACGGATATACACTGGCACTTCGGTCGCCACTGTGCAGGAATCATTGGCAATCATAAATCTCTGTAATTCCTCATGACGTTGTTTGTTGTCCGGTATGGACTGCAGGACGAAGGCGGTTAGACGATTGGCATAATTGAATTTCGACTGGACAATCATATCGGCTTTATCAAATTTGGATTTTATCTCGGACATCCTTTCACCATCTTGAAAATATTGATGCGGAGTCTCGCTCGAAACCGCGTCCAAATAATTTTTCAACGGCGAGAGAATGCGGTTTTTGAATTCTTCCAACATCAGAACAGTTTTCGCTCTGTGGTATCTAAAACGATAAAGTTGCCTGTGCGCCATGGTCACGACCTCAACCGTGTCCTTTGGACTGAACATTTTGATGGCAAAGGGGCGAAGTCGTTCATAGCGACAAAGCTCTTTGTATTCATTTATCCAATCGGACAAAGTGGCCGGCTGCGGCGCACAGCCGAATTTCTTCTTAATGATTCGGCAAGTTTCTTCTAAATTAAGACCCAGATTATAGTAACTCATTGACTCAATGATAATATGCAGAGGAAAATGCTTGCCTTTGATGTTTTGCGCAGTGAAAGTCTTCCCACATTCAGAATTTCGGCAGAGATACAACTGTACAACCTGATTTCTATTTTTCCTCGTGCCTCTCTTCACAAAATCGGCAGACAAACAGAAAGGACAAATCTCGGCACCTCTCTGGTTTCTCACTGGTTCAAATTCGTTATTATTTTTATTGTGAACCATTTTTGTATTATCAGGGCGATGGAAAATACCCAAGATTTTATCCCGTATTTTCGCTATATTCTTTTGCATTTTTTCGCTTAACATGGTTTTTATTGTTATTCTTTCTTCAACCTCTTGCCTGCCTGCACAGGCAGGAAATTCTTCTTGGTGACAATCGAACGACCGAGTCGTTTCTCTAATTTCTTGCGCGCACCACCGGCAATATTTCCTCCAACGCGAGCATCAGATTTTAGTTTAGAAACACCTTTTGAATTTTCTGTTCGATGTATTTCGGTGGTGGCAGTTTCCGCAAGCATATTGAGCACGAGCTCAAGGTTAGTCATGTTGTCTCGCAGATTTTCTTTCTTTATGCCTTTGAGATTTTTATATTCTTTTGTTGTCAACCCTGTCCACGCTTTGGTAATTTCATCCGTCAAGATAGCAAACTCGATTCCCTTTTTTGCTCCACGATTTTCCCATTCATCGGTCAATAACTTGCGAATTTCTATACTCTTTAGTCTTTGATTTATCCAACCCTGGCTATACCCTTTTTTCAAATATGTTTTGAGTGCCCGATATATCCCGATTTCTGGGTCTGCTGTTTCTTCTAATCTTTCATAACCAACACGAGCAAGCCATAACTTAAATGGTTCAGCTTTTGGAGAAGGAATGGATTGCACTAGACGTAGTATATTTTCTGTATCTAATACGTCAGTAAGATAATACTTGCCATCAGAAGCTATCATCTTCAGTTGTCCGATTTTTTCGGACAACTCACTTCCTTCATCTTTTAATTTTCTTTTTAAGTCATCCCAATACTTGCGAGGTCTATCGGTCCCTGCCAATACTTCAACAATGTCAACTACCGAGAAATACCATTCCTCTTTTTCATCATCCCAGTGTCGGCGAATCTCTTTGTTCTCAAAAATTGCTATTTTGTTTTTTATTATTTTTTTCATATTTTTCAAGTTATTTTTGTTAATAAATTTTCATTTTCGACTTTTTCTATATCACGATTATATGGGGTCAAAATATCACTAATTCTGAAGAATTTGGGGGTAACAGGGTTATTCGTGATACGTTTTGCAATTTTTATCAAGAAATTTTGGAGAGAAACGGGACGGCTTTTGGAACGCAATTTCTGCACTGGGGCGACCAAATACGGATGAGTTGAGGTGGTGCGAATCACTCTGCCGGACTTTGTTTTGAGCTCATAGACTTTTTTAACTCCCATGTCCATTAGACCTTTGATTGAATGATACTCCACCAAACCGTTGTTTTTGTTCAAGGAAAGGACTTCGTCCCCCGGTTGGATGTCTGCTATGCGAACCATGAGGTAATCCCACGTCCCGCTCCCGATATTGCCTTCGGCTTTGCCGGCAAGAGACTCTTCTCCGTTTTCTTTTTTACCCTTCCTATTTTTTCGGCGTCTACGAATTGGCAAAAGAGTGTCTCCGGTCACACATTGACCTTCAACGTGAAGTTTTTGGAGGGGGTTGGTCGTCCCAATGCCGACGTTGCCAGTGCTTTTGATTGTCATTGCGTTTGTCCATGTAATCGTATCGTCGGCGGCTCCGGTGGTGTCAGTCGTTCGGAAATTTATGTTGCCGTTAGTAACATAGACGTTTGCAGCCTTGCCTGCTCCGATATGCTTTTCAGCTCCGGCTGAGTTTATGTAATAATTTGACCCTATCATCAAATCTTCATAGCCGTCATAGCTAAAAATCGACCCACCCAAACCTACTTGGATTATTCCACCATCCCAACTCGTATGGAATGTCTTAGCCACTACGGCAGACCCAACGGACAGCGTCCCCGCCACGTGTAATTTTCCACTCGGTCCCGTCGTCCCGATGCCGACGTTGCCTTGATTATCTATTCTCATCCTTTCTGTACCATTAGCATTATTTTGTTTCGCAGAATAGAATGAGATGACTCCAAAATTTGATGCGTCGCCAAAAGATAACAAACGCAAACCGACACCGTTATCTACCATTCCCACATTTGACGTAGCACCGTAACCAGCAGTAGTGCCTCTAACTTCAATTGCACCATTTACATCTAATTTTTCGTTTGGTCCCGTCGTCCCGATGCCGACGTTGCCTTGTTTTATATTTAACGTATCAAAATAGTTAGTGCTGTCTGACCTCGTCCCAAAACCAAGAGTATCGGTACTTCCCGCCGTATAGCTAATAATTCCGCGGTCATTATCAGTTGCTCCGACAGATATTTCTGAATTAACTTGCAAAGCCGATACCGGCCCCGTCGTCCCGATGCCGACGTTGCCGGAAGGTTTAATGGTCATCATTTGGACGGGAGCCGCTGTATAACTATCTGTATTTCTCAGAGCGAAAACTAAGTCGCCTTGATAAGCATTGTTGGTATTGGCCTGCCAGGCAATTACTCCAGGCGGGACACCGTTCGTACCCTTGTATCCCAATCCAAGTTGGGCATATATGCCATTAGCACCGCCCCCTAATGCCCAGACTGATAAACTATTGCCTAAAGTCGCAGAACCGCCGCCGGACGGGTATACATCCAAAGCGCCTGTGGGAGCAGTCGTCCCGATGCCAACATTCCCGCCGGCAATCACATTCAAACCTTGAGTGCCGCCGACAGAAAGAAGTGAGGAGAAGAGATTGGTGGAAGAGGCAGTAGTCGAGAAGAAGCTCGTGGTGGTAGCGGATGTGCCGGTGGCGCGGGTGAAGATGAGGTCGGATATTGTCGCGTAACCGAGAGAACCTGTGCCTAGGTTGAAGTTGGTGGAGAAGAGATTCGTTGAAGATGCGGTCTCGGCGAAGGAGCTGGTTGTGGTGGCATTCGTGCCAGTGGCGTTGACGAAGGTAAAACTGCTGGCATCGAAGTTATCCGAGAACAAATCCGTGAATCGGCCAATAGTGGAGAAGAAGTTCGTGGTCGTTGCGTTGGTTATAGTTGCATACGTCCCGAGTCCGTTTGTAAATTGTAAATTGTTACTTGTAAATTGCGACGAGAACAGATTCGTCGTCGTAGCGGAAGTGCCTGTGGCGCGGGTGAAGAGGAGGTCGGTAATAGTTATCTCGGCGGTCGTAAGACTGTCTATGGTGGCATCCTCCGCGTAAAAATTGGTTGAAGTGGCGTTGGTGGAAGTGGAATTAGTCGCGGTAAGCGCTCCGGTGGTAATATCATCGGCAATAAGGGAGGTGATGGTGGTAAGGGCGGCGCGAAAAACGTCCGTGAAGAAGTTTGTGGTCGTGGCGTTCGTTACAATCAAGTCCGTTGCGGAGAGGCTCGTGGCGCTCACACCGCCGTCGAAGCTCGCGTTGCCGGAGCTGTCAATCGTAACGTTCTTGGAGTTGATAGTGAGCGTATCTTTCTCGTTGCCGAGAGTAATCTTGCCGCCGGCCGAGAAACTGCCGGAAACGCCGAGAGAGCCGAAGGAACCGCTCTTGCCGATAATTGCGCTGTTCGACTCAACGCTCCCTCGAACGGTAATATTTTTGCTCACATCAAGGTTGCCTTTTATTTTTGCGTCGCCCGCGAGAGTCACCAAGCTTTCGAAGTATGCCGGGCCAAGAACCTCAATCGCTTGCCGGAATTCGGCTTCGCCAAAGGCTTTTAGCTTGCCACTTACCTCAAGCGTCGAGAGAAGTTCTGTTGCCCCTCTGACCTTTAGAGTTTCGCCGACCTCGACATTGCCTTCGAAGTAAACGTTCTCCGTGGTCATATTGCCGTTCTTGGTCACGAAGGCGAGCGTGAATTCTTCCGCGGAAATGTTGTCCACGCTATCCGCGGAGAGATTTTTTACCGTTGTTGTAGAGTCGACAACCAGGGGCGCGATGCCATCGGCAACATATGACCGTAGCTGACCCTCCGTTTCAATATGGCCCATAATCGAAACATTGCCCTCTTTGTCGAGGAGTAGAATTTCATTGGCGTGAGTGCCGGGTCGGAAACCCATGACCGTATTGGCGTCATTGATTGCCTCTTTGACGTAATCAACGGAGCGCGATACAAAGCTGAAGACGAACGGCACCGGCAAGACCGAGAAGAGCACAATTGCCGCGAGCGTTATCGCGACGAGCACCTTGCTCGAAGTCGCGATTTTAAAATGTTTGCGAATTTTACTTTCCGATTTTGATTTGGAATCTTCATTGTAAATTGGAAATTGTAAATTGGAAATTTTTTTGTCCAACACTCTTTCAAGCGCGCGCTCCACGTGCTCAACTTGCGGCGACATACCGGTCGCAAGCTCCTGCTCAAGACGATATTTTCTTATATCTTGCCCGTAGGTATGCCAAGGCTCGAGAGCGGACTTCACCATCTCACTTACCGATTGCGCGCCACCATTTGCCAACTCAGTTCGCGCCATCTGCCGCTTCATGTAAGCATCAAGAACTTCCTTCGTCGTATACCAAGCATTGCCGATTTTCTTCGAAGCAATCTTTTTTTTACGCGCCAGAAGTGAAAGATATTCCGCGCTGTAAGGAGTGAGGAGTGCGGCTTCAGACATCGAAAGCCACCTGACAGCGTCTTCGGAAGCATCTTGCTGGTTTTTTGGGGTGCCGATATCCTGTATCGGTTGTTCTTTCACGTTGTATTTATTATACATTTTTGCTCTTCGAATAATTCAAAAAAATATAGAATTCTGTGGACAATTCGAAGAGCAAATCCTAAATAAAAAAATCCTAAATCCTAAACAAATTGCAAATTACAAATATTAAATTGAAAACTAAAGATTATTTAGGATTTAGTGCTTAGGATTTAGGATTTGATATGTCTATAAACATATCTAAACCTTACTAATCTATACTTAGAAAGATTTAAAAACCTTTATACTTTAAATGCGTTAAATTAAAAGACCCTATGACACTTCCCTTTATATCCCATATATCTATCGGACCAAGCTCCCGAGAATCAATGCTTACGTTCCGATTGTCCCCCAGGGCGAAATATTCTCCCGGATCGAGTTTTATGAGAGAAATGCCGGTGGTAGACGAAGTTTGCCCATTGTTTAAATAGATTTCTTCCAACACATCTCCTTCATCCAAGCGACCGGACTTAATCACTATCTTGCCATCTTCTATTGATACGCGCTCACCGGGCAATCCTATAATTCTCTTAATGAGTCTCTCTCCTCCTCGAGAAGAGGCTATCACTATTTCTTCGCGTCGAGGTTCCCTCTTTGCGAAAGCGAGTTTGTTGATGAACACGTAATCTCCGGAATGTATGACCGGCTCCATGGAATCCCCCACGACGAAGAATCCTTCGATAACAAAAGCCCTAATGAGAACAGCAGCTACAAAAGACACTATGAATACTGATAAAATTTTACGCTTCATGATACTTGTATATATTAACACATATGCTAAATTAGTAATGTTTATGACCCTTCGAGTCGAACCATGAAAGATATCTATTTCTCCATCAAGGAAGCGGCTGAGATCCTGGGAGTTTCCCCTCTCACACTTCGGAACTGGGATAAATCCGGCAAGTTCAGAGCCCAGAGACACCCCATGAACAACTATCGCGTCTATAAGCTCTCCTCGCTGGAACACATTATCGAGGATATTGAAAGCGGCACGGACAAATCGAACGCCAAGAAACAAATCAAGAAACTAACGATTCAGCATCTCGACGAATAGTTCCTGAAGGATAACCGGATTCGCCCTGCCTTCCGACTTCTTCATCGCCTGCCCCACCAGAAACTGGACCGGGGCTTTTTTGTTTTCTGCCAAAACCTCCTCAACAATTTTTCTCAAAATCTCTCTGTCGCTCTCTTGCATCAAATTTTTCTCCTCGGCGATTGCCCTTGGCTCGCCGCCTTTCTCCTGCAACGTTTTCAAAATTTCTTTCGCTCCTCTGGAAGATATTTTCCCGGAAACAATCATGCGCATGGTGTCGGCAAACGCGCCAGCGTCCACCGGTTTTTTTAATTCCGAAGTTATGTAGTTGGAAGCCAGCTGAGCACCACTTGGAAACTCAGTTTCCAAGTGGTTGAATACCTCTTCAAAATACTCCCCCCATTCGGGCTGGGTAACATAAATTTCCGCGTGCTCGGATGAGATGCCCAACTTCAAAAGACGTTCTCTCTTGTCCCATGGCAACTCGGGCAGCGCCCGACGAAGCTCCGTCGGAGCGAAGTCGGGCATTTCGCTTAAGAAAATCTTTGGAAGGTCCGGGTCGGGGAAATACCTGTAATCATGAGACTCTTCCTTCGCCCTTTGCGAAAATGTCTCGGATTTGTTCTCATCCCAGCCGCGAGTTTCTTGGATTACACTCTCCCCTCTCTCCAGTATCTCTACCTGCCTCTGGTGTTCGAATTCTATGGCCTGGCTTAGGGCCTTGAATGAATTGAGGTTTTTTATTTCTACCTTTGTGCCTAGTTTAGGATTTGTTTGAGATTTGGAGTTTGGGTTTTGTGATTTGTCGAAGCTAACGCTTACGTTAGCTTCGACCCTCATCTCGCCCTTCTCCATATTGGCCAGCGAGATGCCCAGATACTGCAGAAGAAGTTTGAGCTCTTTTGCGAACTTCACAGCTTCTTCTGCGGTATGTATCACGGGCTCGGTTACCATTTCCATAAGTGGAACCCCTGCTCGGTTGAAATCGAGATAAGACTCCCCACTTGGAAACTCAGTTTCCAAAAGACACTTGGAAACTGAGTTTCCAAGTTCGTGCAAGGATCTCGCTGTGTCTTCTTCCAAGTGGATTCTGGTGAGTTTTACTCCGGCAAGCTCGCCCCCGCTTACGAGCGGGTGCTTATATTGGCTTATCTGGTAACCTTTGGGAATATCGGGGTAGAAGTAATTTTTGCGGTCGAACTCGGTATAGTCGGCAATTTTGCCGCCTACGGCTACTCCAAGGCGCAGAACCGACCTTACAGCTTCTTTATTGATAACGGGCAGAGTACCGGGATAACCCATGCAGACAGGGCAAGTATTGACATTGGGGCGCGTTTCATCAGTATCGTTTTTCGACTGACAGAACATCTTGGTTCTGGTCTTCAATTCCGCGTGAATCTCCAATCCTACGGTAAGTCGATAATTTTCAATTTTCATTAAATTTTAAATTGGAAATTCTAAATTTTAAATTTTTAATTAGCTCATCATCCAAAATTGAAATCGGGACAATATCCTTGGAAACTGATTTAAGCGCTTTAATCTTTTCTTTCACTTCTGCTTCTGAAACAGTATCAGTCTTCGTCAGCACGACTATCTCCGGCTTACCCGTGATGGCTTTATTATAGAGCCCGAGTTCGTTTCTCACAATCCGGTACGCTTCGAGCGGGTCTTCTGATTCTGAAGAAACGCAGTGAAGAAGCGCCTTGGTGCGCTCGATATGCCGCAGGAACTTATGACCAAGACCTTTACCATCCGCCGCCCCCTCTATGAGCCCTGGGATATCGGCCAGAACAAGGCCGTAGAAGCTTCCTAGACCAGGGTTAAGGGTTGTGAAGGGGAAATTGCCCACCTTGGCCTGAGCATTCGTCAGGGCGTTAAGCAGGCTTGATTTGCCAGCATTTGGAAGACCAATAAGGCCCAAATCGACCATCAGAAGGAGCTCGGTGTAGAAATCTGCCTCTTCACCAATTTCTCCATCCGTAGACTGCCTGGGCCTCACGTTAGTAGAGCCTTTAAAATGTTCATTGCCCATACCTCCCCTGCCGCCCTTGAGAAGCAAAACTTTTTCTCCATCCTTAAGAAGCTCGATGAAATGGCCTGTCGTGCGATTCGTAACGCGAGCACCGACAGGAAATTTTATTTCCACATCCTTGCCCTCGGCGCCTTGTTTCAAATCCTTGAAACCATCATTCCCTCTGCCCGCTTCGAATTCTTTTACATTCCTGTAGCTCGCCAGAATACCAATATCTCTTACGGTAATAGCATACACATCACCACCCTTGCCGCCATTGCCTCCGGATGGACCGCCCTTGTCTTTGCCTTTCTCGTGCCGCCAACGCACCACGCCGTCGCCACCGCGACCCGCCTTGAGATGGAGAGTGATTTCGTCTATAAACATGCTACTAATAATTTATGGGTTTTACTGGCTGCTAATATCTACAAATAATTTCATACTTTCAGCACTCTTTTTGGGCTTAAGAGCTTGTCACTAAAGTTCAGAAGTAAACCAAGCTCCACTTTAGTCTGTTGAAGGTAATTCTGTAATTGCCGATAATGGGTGCGACCTAACACTCTAACAGTCTTTAACTCAAGCACGATCTTGTTTTCTATCACAAAATCAACAATATTGCCAGAATCTCCGAGTGGGCACTCCCTTTCATATTTTATACCTTTATTCTTAAGCTTCTGTTCTACGAGATTGGCATACTGCTTTTCTCTAGCAAATTGACCTAACTCGTTATGAACCTCAAAACACATTCCGACTATCTCGTAAGATAATTTAGGGTATAGTAATTTTGAATCCTTTTCTTTATTTGTAGCTATTTGTAGCATTTGGATAATTCGTAGATTAGGACTTTAGAGCGATTTCCGCAAGCTTGATAGCGCCTTCTTTGCTCAAAGTCGTGGCGAGAAATCGGGCACTGTGGCAAAAGATGGCATCAGAAACACCTGTCACCTTAGCAAGCTCTGCATCGACAAGTCCCGCCCAAGTTTGGGGTAATTTTCTCTTGGCTTCATATGAACCGCGTGCCTGAGGAACGACTTGGAGGCCCCATTTGCCATCAGTTCTAAAATAGATGGCGTAGATGGCATCAGTTGGTATGAGCGCTCGCTTCCATGACAAATTTCCCGGCAAAATGATTACACGCTTATCCGGCGACTGCTCGTATATCTCGCGGACCTTGCGCCAATCAGCCACCTGTTCCCGCGCTATAGCAATCTCTCTTGCCAAGAGATCACATGCTATAAGCAACGATTCGAAGAAGCCGCGATCAAGCTCGTCCATTGATTTCGCCCTGCCCGCAAAAGATTCGAAGAAATTTCCGATGCTGTATTCTTCTAGGTCTTCGAATTTATGATTGCAAACCGATACGCCGTTGTCTGCCGCGTCGATACCAGCCACAAGTTTCTCGTCAACTACTAACGCTTCTTCCTTCCCTCCGGCAAGTTCTGCCCCATATTCTTTCCACACTAAGCCGAAAGAGGCATACGGGATGCCATTCTCCCTTTTCCCGGCACCGCCCGGCTGATGGTGGTCGAAGCGCATAGAAACGGGGTCACAAATCTGCCCGACATCGACCGCTATATCAGATTGCTTGATAATCTCTTCGTCTCGCGTCCGCACCACTTCCGCATCGGGAAATTTTATAAGCAACGCCGCGACAGCCATGAGTTCGTCGGTATGAAAGTGTCCGTTATGCGTTGCGATTTTCATTTCGATACAAGCGGTTTATCCAGGCGAGAAGCAGGAGATAGAAAACAACTGTAAGCGACATAACAGGGATAGTGATATAGCCGAACTCCATGACAAAAATTTTCGCGCAGGCGCCTTCGGCCGCCGTGCATGGCAAGAGAGAAGCTCCGCCCCAATTAACATAGGCCTGGTATAAAGCAACGATACCCGCAAGAGACGAGAGGACAAACGAGTAGCCGAAGACGGACCGGTCATTCTTCCACAGAGCTATTGTGAACAGAACAAGTTGCGGATAGAGAAAAACTCTCTGCCACCAGCAAAGCACACAAGCCTCATATCCCACAATTTCGGAATAGAAGAGGCTACCGACAATGGCGCCGAGGGAAATTATTAAACCGAATGTCAAAGCGCGCTGGTTGAGAAAGGCGGACGCCTTTCTCCCCCACGATTTACGGAAAATTATCGCGAGAAAGAGCGCCACCAGTAGAACGTGCGAGACGAGCACGGCATAAGGCAAAAAAGATTTTACAAGTTCTACCATGACTTATTCTGGTTGAGTGAGCGGGCAGCCCGTGAACTCGGCAAGTTTCTCAAGCGAGAGATTGCCTATTTCTCTCCTGCCGTCCGCGAAATCCCAAGTGGGATAACCTTCTATTTTGGCCTCCGCGCAAACTGGTAACTGATCTTTGCCGTCCGGCGTTGAGCACTCGATGCGCGGCAAGAGTTTTGCCGAACGGCCGAAGCGAGCTTCTTGATTTTTGCAGTTGGGGCACCAGAATGCCCCGTAATATTTGGCCCCGCTCTCCGAGATACATTGGGCGAAGGCATCGAGCTCGCCCGACTTGCCGGGAGTTTTCACAAGCCACACAAGCCCCGCCAATACCACCAAGACTATGACCGCCCAAATAATTTTTTTCATATTGTTAACTATTATAAATCAAAAATAGAAGCCCGGACAGTCCGCCTACACCGAAGCCGACGAGCAGAAGCGTAAGCACCATTCTTACCGTTAACCCAACCGCGGTCAAGACGAAGTAAGGCCAGAAACGCATGCGGAAAAAACCCGCGGTGAGAGACAGCGGAAGAGAAGGCACAACCGGCACCATCCTGAGAACCCAGAAGATTATCTCGTCATACCAAACGCCTGTGAAGCGAGCGCTTACCTTCTCCACATCATGCCACGAGAAACGCAAATATTTGTGGAATTTGTTTACAACCGGCTTGCCTCCAAAGTAAGCAAGAAGATAGAACGGAATCGTGCCAATGGCGCTACCGAGACCGACAGGCACCGCTACGAAGACGAGAAGCTTCGCCAAAAGAGCGAGAGAGAGCGTATCGTCGAGGAAAATAAGCTGACCCGAGAGAATGAGCGCGTAAGGCACCACGGCGACAAGCTCGTTCGCGAAGGCGAAGATAAGAATAATAATAGCGCTCGTGATATTGGGTTCGAGCACAACATCGTTTATAAGACGTAATATATTGAGCGCTTCTTGCATGGAATTTAAATAATACCAGAAAAACACTTGAAAAATCCCCCACTTGGAAACTAAGTTTCCAAGTGATCTAAATCACGCTTTCTTTTAATCTCCCTCGTAGTCTGTTCGGCAATCTTTTTGTATTCGCCACTATTTTTGTATTGCCCCAAGATTATATCGACCTTGCAAAAACCTCCGTATCCCCTGCCTGTGTATTCGCCCCAGCTTGATCTAAATTCTGTAGAATTTATATATCCGTGAATTAAATTATTCAAATTCACATATGCGCCAACATAGAGTAGATACTCGTTGGAATCAATATGTACAGCTTGAAATGGCCCTTGAAACAATGAGCCGGTTCTTTCATGTCTTAAGTTAAAATACTTTGTGAATCCAAGTCCCAATCTATGCATTAGCTTCTCTACACCTCTATCTGATACTTGTTTAACAATAAAATGGAAATGATTCTTATTAAGACAATAAGCCACAAAATCAACCAGCGGCTTAATCTTCTTTTTTGTTGATTTAGGCTCTGACTTGGAAACTGAGTTTCCAAGTCGAGACTTTTTATGAAATGAGTGCTCATAAATACTCCCAATTGGCTCCACCGAATTGAAATCATTCATACTTACCAGAAATCTCTCAAAGTCTTTATCATCATTAAAAATTACACGCTTATCAACTCCCCGATTATAAATATGGTAGTACTCTCCATCTAGAAATGTAACCTTTCTCATGTTTAAATAATAGCACTTGGAAACTGAGTTTCCAAGTGGTTATTTTATAGAAGCTATTCTTTGTTGGTGTTCCGGAGTGTTGAGGAGTCCACACTTCTTATACTTCTTGCCGCTACCGCAAGGACATGGGTCGTTCCTCCCTGCTTCGGGCTTGGCGGAAATCGGCTTGCTCTCGCTATGCCCCACAACCTTGGCTTCGGCTTCTATGGGCGAAGCTTTGATACCGGTAAGCACATCGAGGTCAAGCGTGACAACAAACTCGGCAATTTGGCGACCGATGGATGCCTCCATCTCTCGGAAGAATCGGAGACCATCCTTCTTGTATTCCACAAGCGGATCGCGCTGGCCGTAAGCTCGCAGATTCACGCTGCCGCGCAGATATTCCATCATCTCCAGATGTTCAACCCAAAAGAGGTCCATTGTCTGGATAATAATCCTGCGCCACGCTTCGAGCGCGACGGGCTCGAAGGCCTTCTCGCTTGCGAGCTTGGAATCAAATTTTTCTTTAAGCTCAGATTCTAGACTATTGCCGACTTCCACCAGATAATCTTTGACATCACCTTCGCTGCCAACAAGCACCTTTCTTCTCTTCTTGTAGATGATGCTTCGTTGGAAGTTGAGTACGTCATCGAACTCGAGCACATGCTTCCTCGCGTCGAAGTTGAAGCCCTCAATCTTCTCCTGCGCCTTCTCGAGAGAGTTGGTAATGAGCTTGTTCTCTATCGGCTCGTCTTCGGGAATATTGAAACGGCCCATCATCTTCTTGATGGCGTCTACGGCGAAGATTCGCATAAGTGAATCTTCGAGCGAGACAAAGAATTGTGTTGCTCCCGGATCACCCTGGCGTCCGGCACGACCGCGCAACTGGTTGTCGATGCGGCGCGCGTCGTGACGCTCGGTACCAAGGACAAAAAGTCCGCCAAGAGATTTGACCTCTTCGTATTGTTCCGGCGTGGAAGGATTGCCGCCGAGCTTGATGTCAACACCTCGACCAGCCATGTTGGTTGCCACGGTTACGGAGCCCTTTTTGCCCGCTTGAGCGTAAATCTGGGCATCCTGCTCGTGGTTCTTGGCGTTTAAGACGATATGCTTGATGCCCTCGCTCTTGAGATACTCGGAGAGTAGCTCGTTGTGCTCGATTGAGACCGTGCCTATAAGCAATGGCTGACCCTTTTGGCTCAACTCCTTTGCCTTCTTCGCCACCGCCTTCATCTTGCCTGCCTGTGTTTGGAAAATAAGATCGCCATGGTCGGTCCTGGCAACCGGCTTGTGAGTTGGCACAACATAAGTTTCAAGCCCGTAAACTTTGTAAAATTCTTCTTTGGAAGTAAGCGCCGTACCGGTCATGCCGGATAGGCGCTTGTACATCCTGAAATAGTTCTGGAATGTGATTGACGCGTAAGTGCGGCTCTCCTCCTTTATCCTTACTCCTTCCTTGGCCTCTATGGCTTGATGAAGGCCTTCGGACCAGCGCCTGCCGGGCTGTAGACGACCGGTAAAAGCATCAACGATTACTACTTCATCGTCTTTTACCACATATTCCTTATCTTTGTGGTAAAGAGCTTTCGCCTTAACCGCCGTTTCGAGATGGTGGACATACTTGATGCCTCCTTGGGTATAAATATTTTCGACGCCAAGCATTTTCTCCGCCTTGCTTATGCCATCGTCCGTAAGTGAAATTGCCTTGAGTTTCTCATCCACAGCATAATCCTTGTTTTCATCGAGGGAGCCGGCAATCTTCGCGAATCTTGTATAAAGTTCGCCGGCGGCGCCGGTATTGCCGGAGATGATAAGCGGCGTTCTGGCCTCGTCGATAAGAATCGAGTCAATCTCGTCGACAATCGCGTAGTGATAATCGCGCTGAGCGAGATTCTCTCTATCATAAACAAGGTTATCCCTCAGATAATCAAAGCCAAATTGATTGTTCGTGCCATAAGTAATGTCCGCTCGGTAGGCGTCCTGTTTTGTCGCGGGGCGAAGAAAGTCGTAAACGACGCGGAAAGAGCCTGTTTCGTCCCTTTCTTTGTCGGCTTCCTGGGTCTGGTGCGATTCGTCATAAAGATACGAAGCCTGGTCGTTGAGCACGCCAACCGAGAGGCCAAGCGCCGCGTAAATCTCACCCATCCACACGGCATCGCGGCGGGAGAGATAGTCGTTGACGGTAATCACATGCACACCCTTGCCTTCGAGCGCCACGAGATATGCCGGCAGAGTCGCGACGAGTGTCTTGCCCTCGCCAGTCTTCATTTCAGCGATGCCGCCGTTGTACATCGCGATACCGCCGAGAATCTGCACGTCGAAATGCCTCTGCTTGAGTCTTGATGTGCGCTTGGCCGCTTCACGTACGGCAGCAAAAGCTTCCGGCAGAAGCGCATCAAGCGATTCGCTTTTTGAAAGGCGGTTTTTGAATTCGAGTGTCTTCCCTTTTAATTCTTCGTTTGAGAGCTTCTCCATCTCTGGCTCAAACGAATTGACGCGCTCAACAAGCGGGCGCCACTGGCGAAGCTTCTTTTCTTCCGGAGAGCCGAATAAGCCTGATAATATGGCCATTAGAGCGCTATTTTAGCATATTTTAGGCAAGAAAAAACGCCCTTGCGGGGGCCGTTTTTTCATAAGCACAAAATAAGACTATGCTCGTCTCTTCTTGGAAGCCTTTCGCTTCTTTGTAGTCTTCTTTGCAGCCTTCTTTTTCTTTGCCATTGTGTGATTCCGAGGTACCTCGGAAAATTATTAGTAACATCTGTCGCAAAAATTTTCTTGTCACGTCCTACGTGATGGAAAAACTTCTGCGCTTGTATTAATTATCGTACTTACCGCGCGCGTATACAATAGATAAGACGAAAAATGTGTGGATAACTTACTGGAGCAAAATTTTCAATTTAGAATTTTCAATTTTCAATTACTGACTTCTGATTTGGCGGATGTAATCGTCATATGTCGCGGAGTTTTGCGGGTCGAGCTCTTTCCTACGTTCGAACAACGCAATCAATTCGGAAAATCTTTTGTTGGTAAATAGCGCCGAGACGACTCTGTCATCAAAAATTCTCTGTTTCTCAGGAATCTGAGCGGCAAGCTCCCTCTCAAGCCCCCTGTCGCCAGTATATATAGCCCCAATAAAGTAAATTATCCTTGCTTCAACGTAATCCGGCGACAGCTCATATGCCTCTTTGAAAAACTCTTGTGCCCCAACCGGGTCTCCCAAATTAATCCTTATGGCCCCGAGCTCGAAGTAGGCCTGTTGCTTGCCCGGAGAGAGCTCCCTTGCCCGCTCAAAGTACGGCCTCGCCTCGTTAGGCAGACCAATGTCGGAGAAGAATGAGCCGGCCATAAGCTGGGTACGGGCTGAGTTCGTATAAAATTCGGCTTGCGCCTTCGCGGCATTGCTCGAGAACGCGTAGAAGGCGCCCTTTTCTTCACTCGAAAGATTGCCTGAGAATATGGATGAGATGTTGTTTGCCATATGCTCCATGACTTCAAGCCGCCCGAGCTTTGATGTCTTGTATGCTTTCTCGAAATATCCGGACGCTTTCGCTGAATCGCTAAGCTGGATAGACTTCAACGCTTCTATCAGATAAACATTGGCAAGCAGAGGTTTGAAATTTATGTAACTCAAGGAGAACGCCAGAACAAGCGCCACGGCCGGAAGAGCAATCTTTTTTATTTTCGAATCCGAAATAATTTTTGCCGATACAACCTGTCCCGGGACTCTAGACTGAAGATACGCAAGAAGGGAGAAGAAGAGCACATAACTTGTAAGATGGTCGAAGACGAAAAAATTGTGGAAGAAGTAAGCGGCCAAAAGCCCGGTAAGTACCGACTTCTCGGAAAAAGTAAAATTATCTTCCCTGCGCCACACTATGTATAAGAATGCCGCGTAGAGCCCAAGATACGAGAGAAGGCCAAGAATACCGCCGACAACGGCCCAGTCGAGAAAGATGTTGTGCGCGCGGTCGAACCAGGGCTCGAGGCGATACATTTCCGGCTTGTAGTGCTTCTGGAACACGTAACCGAAGTTCTCCTGCCCCCAGCCCAATATCGGCTTCTCCTTGAAACCTTCAAGCGCAATCGGCCAAACATAATAACGGCCTTGATTCTTTATCTCCGCCAAGGTAAGTGTCGAGAAGCGAGAGAGAACGGGACTTTGGGATACGAAGGTCGTGTTCTTGGCGAGGAAAAAACCTCCAATCAATACAACAATTGCCGCGATGAGGGCCATGCTTGCTTTCCTTACCGCCGTGTCTTCCTTATTCATCACATTTATAAGCGCCACGATGAAGAGTCCACCCAAAAGGCCGAGAATTGCGCCTCTGGTCGCGGTGTAGTAGATGATAAATATTTGAAAAAGGACAAGAATACCGTATGTCCACCTGAGATTTCTATTCTTCCAGCCGCGGAGCATGTAGAAGAGCGCGATGAAAATGTGTATGAGCATATAGACCGCGAGATATATGGCGTTGCCGAAGGTACCGTCGACGCGCACCCCTCCCTGCGAAGGCGACATCGCGCCGATAATTTGCATAAAGGCGTAGCCACCCATAATGGCTGAGGCAACAAGAGAAGTATTCCACCAGCTCTTCCAGTGTTCCTCTTTGAAGACCGAACTGATTACGAGGAAGAACGCGCCAAGATGAAGAAGCGAAATGTATCCCTCCATACGCTCGAAATTGCTCCAGAAGCTCGCGGAGCGATCAACGCCGAAAAGGTCCGCCAACCCGATAACTGCAAGAAAGGTAAACACTGAGTATAGAAGAATGGATTTTTTGGGCCTGTACTCCGGCTCCCAGACTGCCAGGATAAGCCATGCGGCGAATACCACCTCAACAATGATTCTCCAAGTAAACGCCTTGGTCGTGATATAGGGGAAGAAAAACGACGAGAAGACGAGAAACGGTATGAAGGGCACCAGAAACAGCCCTACAAATATTGTTTTTTTAAAAATATCTTTAATCATAAATTTGATTTATCTATTATACCCTTCCAACTCCTTTACACGCTTGGCTGAGTAGCGGAAGTCGGGATTAGCGCAAGCTATAACGTAAAAGTGAGGATATATTGGATTCAGCAGATAATCAAGCACGGCATTTCTAAAGCGGAATCCCCTAGCTTCGTGAACATCCCAGCCGGCATACTGAACAGTCTTAATTAGACTTGAGCGGGTAAAAAAGTTTATATGGAGCGAAGCCAGAGATCCTCTGAATTTTTTTAAACGAACCAATGGAGTCAGGTAAGGGATGCAGGGTACGCCAAGAATCAGAAGGCCTCCAGGCTTTAGAAACTCTTTTATTCTGATGAGAAAGTTGTGCGGTGACTGAAGATGCTCGAAGATGTTATTGGCAAAGATTACATCGAATTTGCAATCCAGAGAAAAATTATCATCCTCGACATTTGCCAGCCTTACATCAAGGCCAGCTTCCTGCCCCGCGCTTACTTCTTCCTCTAGAACTGTCAGCCCTATGCTGTCTTGACCGAAATGGACTAAGAACTCTCCATTGGAGCAGCCAATATCAAGCACTGACTTTCCCACTAGCGAGAACTTGCGGCAGATATTGCGGAACGTCTTGGAAGACGCCACGTTATTAAACCTCTTTTTTACTCTCTGGTCCATATATCGATAGGGTTTGTTTATTCATGCAGGTTACATATTATCCCAGAAACGATTTAACGTTAGTAATGCTAATTTATTATCGTAATTCCGTTCTTCCTTTGGTTCAAGCCTACCATGTGCTAATTCTTGCGCAGTGAAATACTTAGAACTTGGAATAAATGTGTATGAGGACTTTGTACCTACTTTAACATTGGCTTCCGGAACAATACCATACACGAGGTCTTTCACTATTATGGAATCCGGTTTAAGTTCGAATAACCGCGCAAAACGTAAATTTTGTTTAGATTGATAAACAATCATTTTTTTTCTTAAGATTTTTTTAATTAACCGTTGTATCCATCCTATGTTACCAAACAAGAGTTGGAAGATTTTAAAAAAAATCATTGTGGATGTTTTCATAAGAGGTTCTTTGATCATATGAACAGTACCCCTTGTCGATAATGAGTTCTCGTTTGCAAAAAAAATGCTGTTTGGATTCAATATATTGGAAATATACGATTTTCCAGCGGACGCCACCTCAATACCTGAGTCAAGATAGGTATAACCTACTGATGTGTAAATCCTAAATACCCCACCCTTTTTTAGGTTAGCTACAAAATAATATTTGTCATTTTGAAAAACAAATAAACCGGACTCCTTAAAGAATTTTCTCATGCGGCGAAACCATAAATATTTGGCGGTACTCTCAAAAGGCTTATTCTCATTGAAATTCAGTCCGGCTTCAATCCAATTATAGAGTATGTAGCACAGATATCGATCATCGAGATTCTCTGGTTGAACTCCGGCCTTAAGTTCGAGTGATGCTACTGTAAAATTAGACAATATTAAACCGTTTGGGTCATAACGCGAAGAGAAAACGAAACCGGAAGGAATGAGATACTCCGTATTACGAGACATATATTCACCGCCTGCAGTAAAATTTGGATGTAGAAAATTTACAATAAATGCCTCAGCCTTTTTGACAGCTTCTACTACTCTTTCATCATTAATGATTTCATAGTATTTCATAAGATAATCTATCATCAAGGATAAATAGCCGATATCAGGGCCACCATATTCATTCCACCATCCCTCATCGTTTTGTTTATTAATAATAGTGTCAATTTTCTCTTTTGCAGAAGTTTTATATGACTCGTCGCCAGTGAGTTTATACACGAGAACCGAAGCCGTGGCAGCCCCAGCAAATTGATTATAAACGAGCGTCTCGTCCCTTTTCCTCAACCAATCAGCTGAACGTTTGAGCATCAATATGCAATCGGCATAATTAGAAATGTCAGATTTATCTAAAATAAGAAGAGTGCGCGCCAAAGCTGCCGTTATAAAAGATGTGGCCACGAACGATCCCTCATTGAGATACCATTCATTAAAGGAGCCATCTTTATTTTGAATAGAGATGGAGAAGGAAAGTGCCGCTCGTATATAATTTAAAATATTGCCATCCTTATAATATATGTTCCCTTCAAATAAATTGGAATAAAGATAAGCAAGAGTTAAGACGGCTTCCTGATATCGCGCACAGCTAATATCGTTTGTGCGATAATGCCAGTAGGCGCGGTCAAATGAGCCATATGAAAGCGAAGATGGATTGCGATTGAGCTGGCCGAGCAATCTGGGAATCTGTTCAAGCGCAACCTCAAGAAACTGATTACTTTTATGATCGTTCGGTTTCTTCACGGATAGTGTAGAGAGCCTGTCTCTGGCCTTGCCGAATAACTAGTTCACCCAAAAAGCCGGAAGAAAAGAGCTGAACTCCGATTACCACCAAGAGCACGCCAAGAAGAAGGATGGGGTGATTGCCAATAAGCACCCCTTTAAATATTTTTATATAAGCCTGATAAGCAAGAATGACCATTCCGCAAAACGCGGAAATCATGCCTATTATACCGAAAAAATGCATCGGTCTATCGATGAAGCGTCGCATAAGGATAAGAGTGACAAAATCAAAAAAGCTTTTCGAAAAGCGGCGAAAATTGCCATATTTAGAAATCCCGAATTTTCTTTCCCTATGATTAATCTGAATTTCGGCTATTTTGAATCCTTGAGTCGCGACAAGCGCTGGTATATAGCGATGCATATCACCATAGAGATTCAGGTTCTTAACCACCTCCTTACAATAAAGCTTAAAACCACAATTCATATCATGAACTTTAGTACCAGTAAAAAATCCAGTCAGACCGTTGGCTACCTTGGAAACTAAGCGCTTCATAAAGCTGTCCGAGCGATTTTTTTTCCAACCGCAGACAAGTTCGACGCCACTCTCCTCCATCTTCTTTAGAAAATTAGGTAACTCTGCGGGGTCATCCTGCAAATCACTGTCCATGGTAAAGATGTGTTCCCCTCTCGACGCACTAAACCCGGCTTGCAAGGCCTGTGATTTACCAAAATTTCTTGAAAAAGAGATGATGCGAATCGGCTTAAGCTTCTTGAGCTCCGAGAGCGTAGCATCGGTTGAGCCATCGTTAATAAAAATGATCTCAAAACTTTTACCAAGGGAATTAAGCACTTGGAGAAGCTCGGCATGAAGTTTCGCCACGGATTCCGCTTCATTGTAAGCCGGAATGACGATAGACAGCTGTAACCTTGAACCTTTTTCCATAAATGCAACCATATCACGTTTTAGCGCCAATTACAATGGAAGCTACGATATTCAAATCTCAGAGCACTTTAAAGAAATCGAAGAGGATGTATCGGATAATAAAGGTGCTGCCGATGACTGCCGTACTTGAGATAATTGTAGGGATACCTAAGATGTCAATAAAGACGTATAGGAAAACAATATTGAGAACCGAGATGAAAATACTTGTCCAAAGATAGTGTAAAAACTTTTTGTCGAAAAAAAGCCGCTTCGTTCGCTTAAAGAAAGTATCGGTATCTGGCGACATGATATTATTATTTTCTCTTATATACAACCATCATTTGCAAAAAAGATCAATTTGACGGTTTGAACGTTTCAGACGCTCGATAAGCTTTGGAAAATCTTTTTCAAACAACAGTTCCCCTCTCAAGGTTTGAATCACATAGTGGTGTTCAGTAAGAAATTTAAGCAACTGGAGCGAGGAGCCAGTGAGACTTGCCTCGTAAATTACAGGATTAAACTCAAATATAATCTTTGGCTTATGTTTTTTTATTAAATTTTCAGCCCCTTTCAAAACTTCAAATTCATAACCTTCCACATCGATTTTTATCATATCTATGTGCTGTATATTTTTAAGCATATCGTCCATTTTTCTAATCTGAATGCGCTCATGTATAGATCCGAGCGGATTCTTTGCCTCAATCAAACTCGAGCCGCCAACGTTCTGTTTATTTACCATAATATCCATTTCTCTAGTCTCTGAACCACACGCATATCGGTGTAAATAAATATTGTCAAAATTATTTTTTCTTATGCTCGTTGAAAACTGCGTAGATAATTGTTTAACCGGTTCGAATGCTTGCACAGTTCCATTACCCCCAACGAGCCTTGAAGCAAGAAGTGAGAAATATCCGATATTTGCCCCCACATCTATAAACGTTCCTCCCGGATAAAGATTATCCAAAAGCACATCAGAGATCATTTCGTCCCAAACTCTATTGATAAAAATAAAGTTATCAACACGGCCGTTCTTGGGATCAATCAAAATATCGAAACTATACCCATTGAAACAGATGGGTACAAATTCTGGCTGCCTAAAATTAACTAGCCATATTTTCATAATCAGACTGTTTGGATTCATGAAAAAATAAACCCAAATTTTCTTTGCAAGTCGAAATACAGGCGCGGGAAGAAGATCCTTTATTTTTTCTTTAAGATACATGGAGGTCATGCCTATATTTCTTATGGAAAGTTGTTGCGCCCACACTGCTTGCAACTATCATTATAAACCGCTCTAGAATCGCCACAGCAAATGCAATCTCTGGAGATATTCCAACAAGACTATACAGAAAAACAATCAGCCCCTCCGATATTCCTATCGAATTTAATGATACGGGTAATACCCCCGCCAATTGAATGATAGTCGTAAAAAATAGCAAATGCATTATAGGGAAAGAAGCGCCAAGGGCCAACAAGTAACTAAAGCGAATCGCAACAATAACGATAGTAAAAAATACAGAATATATTACAGCAGGCAGAACCCAAACTTTGTTTACCCAATTCAATGGAATCGATGAGAACTCGAATTTATCTATATATTTTTTTATTATTCTGCCTATCTTTAGACTGTTGTGAATAGAAAATAAAAAGAACAAAAAAGCTAAAAAAACAATAAAAATTAAGACTTCGAATAAAAATAAAGCCTTATGCTCAAAAATCAATCGATAGAAAAATATGCTAAGCAGTAAATTTAGGACAAAAAAAGTAAGGAGGCCAGCTCCCCTTTCAAAAAACAGTGACACAAAAGCCTCCTTTTTTTTAAGCGGTTGAAGTCGAGAAAGGATAAAATATTTATATATATCTCCCCCAACAGATGTTGGTATGAAATTATTCAAAAATGATCCTTCAAGATATAGCCTGAACGCCACTTTTTTTGAAATATGAATACCAAGAAAATCCAAAATTAATCGCCACCGTAGAACCGAAAAAAATACTCCCAGAAAAAATAGAGGGATAGTTATTATCGCCGGTAACAAGCTAACTCTTGCTATCTGTTCTAAGAAAATAGACCAATCTATAAGTTTAAAGAGAATGACTAATAAAATAACTGAGATAATTACTCGAACAAATTTTGACATTTTTCGGTCATTAATCATATTTCCACGTATTTTTTGGCAAGCAGATGAGGCGCATAGGTTTGTATTGCTTCCATATTTTCCCTGGATAGTTTATTTGGCGCAGTTTTAAAGCGAACTATCACATCGGCTAGTTCTTGTGGATCTCTGGATTCTAAAAGAACGTTTGAATTTTTATTTCCTAACACATCCGTTTGTCCACCAGTATTTGTAGAAATTATAGGCAAACCGACCTGCATCGCTTCCTGAAGAACTATACCAAATCCTTCATGGACTGAACTTAGTATGTATACGTTTGCGTTTGAGAGATATTGAAATTTCCTTTCTTCACTTACAAACCCAAGAAAATGAATTTGTTTCTCGACTCTTAGATCACGCGCGAGGACAGAAAGATTGTCCTTTTCCGGTCCCTCTCCTATTATCAGCGCGTGCACATTATTGTCTCTGGTATGCATAATACTACGGATCAAAAAATCAAATCCTTTGCGTTTCACCAGGCGACCGATACTAATGGTGTAAAAAAGATTTTCATCTAAACTTAGTTTTTGTCTTTTAACAGGAGTAAACAGGAGTGGCTCATATGAAGGCGGAATTATGTCTATGGTATTTTTCGGATTATAATACTTGATTGCATTTCCTTTGATATCGCTAGAATCCGCGACTATTCTGTCAGCATGGTTTAGTAAAAATCTTACAAGCATACGTAAAAACCAATGCCGGTGAGGTGAGCTGGTTTTTGTCGGGTCGTAAATGTCACCACCAAGAATTGACAAGGTATTTTTAATTCTATACAGCTTACTGAGCACGTAGCCAAGAGGGCCAGTTGGAACCACAAAATAAGTACTAATCAAATCATATCGACGCTGTCTACACAACTGAATCCCCTTCCAAAACCCTGTTATTAGGTAACAGAACATGGAAAACATGTTTGCTGTAGCAACATTTTTCCTTCCAAGTACAGGGACTCTATATACGTTTATGCCGTCGATTACTTCAAGGGTTTTCAACCCTTTGAATCCACTCGTTAGGTAATCAACTTCGTATCCATTTTGAATCAATCCTTTAGCAAAGACGCGTGCAGCAATTCCGCCTCCTCCGCCAAGTGGCGGGAACTCATAATTCAAAACTAAAATCCTTTTCATTTCTTTATGATTTCTCTAATATAGTAGCGTTTTTCATTCGGAGATAGAGTAAGCTGCATCCGAATAACTATGTCGATTACAATTCCAAAACTGAAAAATATTATTCCCGCCAAAAAGAAGAAGGAGCCAATAAAGAACCAGCCATTCCTATTTAGACTAAGTCCCTTCATAATTTTTTCATAAAGAGACCAGAATAAAGATAGCCCAGCGAGTCCTAAAGAAGTTAAACCCATGTACCCGAACAAGTGTACTGGCCTGTCCGAGTATTTATGTATAAACCAAATGTATACGAGATCAATAAGGCCACGAAAAGCTTTGGAAGATCCATAATTGCTTCTACCACGAGTACGTAATCGATGATTTACTTCCAATTCTCCTATACGAAAACCCTTCCACTTAAGAAGGGCTAGAATGTAGCGATGCATTTCTCCCCCTATGTCTAAACTCTTCACAGCAGCTCGCCGGTATACACGCAATGTGCATCCTGAGTCATGAATAATATCACCGATAATCAATCTCCGAAAAAATCTTGCTACGTCTGTGATAAATCGAATATTCCACGGGTCGTTTCTTTTTTTTCTCCAACCGGCTACGACATCCAGATGATCTTCTTCAAATTTTTGAAGAAGATGAGGAATGTCGCAAGGATCATTTTGCCCATCTCCATCCAATGTGACGATAATCTCACCTGTTGCCGCTTTGAAGCCCGCATCAAGTGCCACCGATTGTCCGTAATTTCGATTTAGATCTAATATAGAAACATCTTGAAGTGAGCACATTTCAATCAGCGAATCGTCAGTGCTTCCGTCATTCACATAAATAATCTCAATATTAGACTTGATAGAAGCAAGAGAATCTTTTATCTCTTTATGAAGTGGGATAATGTTTCCGGCCTCATTATATACGGGAACAATTACTGATATTCTTTTTATTTGATTTATATTAGTTGTCACTTTTTCTTCTTATACACATCCATTACTGATTCATCTTGAGCATAACGTCTAGGATAGACACTCTCAATGGTTCCGGCAAGCACGAACTTTTCTTCTAAGATTCTCTTGAAATCTTTGGGCATTTCTTTATTTGAACCACTTATTCTGTTTAGCCTTTCATCTAACCCATCTCTCTGAAAAACCACGACAGTGGCAGTTTCTTCAAGCCAGTGGAGAAACATTTTATCATTATAAAGGTCAAATCGCTGAAGCATTGATTCATCGTCAATATCTTTATATGTGAAGTACTTATTGATAAGAGGAGGGATTTCATATCTACCCGCAAGAAAAACATGATGGGGGTCATCGACAGTTAAGATAATATCGTTGGTAGAGGTTAGTGATGCCAAAAAATATGCCCCTTTCCTTACCCGACTTACATCCGAATCTTCAAAGTTCAATGGATCCGAAATACTACCGATTATATGACTGAAACTCCCTATTGAAATTGGGGTCAATAATAAAACAGCGATTACGAGACAAGAGAATCCGGAAAGATTAAAAGATTCCGGTAAATTACTTCTTATGTGCTCGTATGTTTTATAGGTGGCTAAAGTAGCAAAGATCACCAGGAACGACGCAAGATACAGTGAGTAGATCGCGAAAGTTTCGCGGGGTAAATAGAGAAAATGAGATACAAAAAACACTACCGCCAGAGAAGCACTAAGCGCCAAGATGGGACTATCACTTAAAAAAAATTTTTGTTTAAAGACAAAGTTTTTTATGTCCAAGAAAATAACGGCTAGAAGCACTACCCACATGTAAAAATATCGTGTAAGCACAGACCCAATAATACTAATCCTGCTACCCAGCGGCTGCCACCCAGCAGTAAAAGACCCTTTTGGCACATCGAGGATCACCGGATCTGCACTGAACATAAAGAGAATCTGATTAATTGTGTATTGGAGATCAATCAGTAGAAACGGCACCAACAAAATAACAACGGTGGCAATAGACGATGAGACAGCGTAAATAAAGTATTTCCAACTGCGCCACTTCCAGAAGACAAATAACCAAAGGATGACCATAAGAGGAAACATGTTATATCGAACCAGGAAAGCCATGCCTGCCATTACACCAGAAAGAATAATTGCTCTCCTTATGTTCTTATCATCACCAGAATCCGTGGCAATAAACCATATGGTCAATATTGAGAAAAACATGGTCAATGAGTATGGAACGGCCGAAGAATACAAGGTGACTAAGAATGGATTGCAAATGACTAAAGCCGCCGCAACCAAGCCAAACCATTTATTACTCAAACGTTTTATTAAAAGGAAAATCAAGACAAGCGACACCAAAAGAAAGAAAACCGAAAATACCCTGCTTGCTATCAAGCTTGGACCAACGATGTCTTGAAGCAATAATTGGCTATAAAAAGCAACCGGTCCGTGCTTCAACCTAAAGTCCATAAAAGGTTCCGCAAGACCTTTACCGACAAGCCATGCTTTGTAACCATAGTCCGCTTCGTCAAACCATGTATTGAGAAAAAATATTGAGACAGTAACTTGAACCAGAAGAAAAATCGCCAATAAGATTGCAACCAAAATACTACCATTTTTTATTCTAATTCTTGACAATGACATCTTTTACTTTGTATGGATACTATCCTATCATAGCAGTAATACATGCAAAATATGCGAAATAAGGCTTACCAGCTCCTTCGTCGAAGTGAGGATTTCTTTAAAACTGACATGGTCTATTTGGCCAAGGGAGGCTTCTGGTTCACACTGGCGCAAACTGTCGTTTCCCTGTCCTCCTTCTTCCTAGCCGTTGCTTTTGCTCATTTTGTCACCAAGGAAGCTTATGGCCAGTACAAATACATTCTATCTATAGTGGGCCTCCTAGGGGCATTTACCCTTTCAGGCTTGCCCTCTGCCGTTTTACGCTCTGTTAGCAACGGCCATGATGGCACCCTCGTCTACGCCTTCTGGCAAAATTTAAAATGGAATGTTTTATTCTTTATCGTGGCATTAGCATTGTCCACCTACTATTTCATCAATGGAAACTCTACCCTCGGCATTTCTTTTCTCGTGGTCGGGTCGCTCTGGCCAATTTTTCAGAGCACTAATTTATATAACTCATATCTCTTAGCAAAGAAGGACTTTAAGAGAAGCGCCATGTATTTCGATGTAATCGGTAACCTCTTCCCTATTTTCTGTCTCGTTATAACTATGTTAGTCACCACGAACCCAGTTTGGCTGGTAACTTCTTATCTCGCTTCGAACACTGTTATTGGTCTAATACTTTACAGGCGTGTTCTCAAGGTCTATCATCCCGGAGAAAGTATCGATCATGGGACACTGAGCTACGGCAAGCACTTAAGTCTCATCAACATTCTCTCCGGCATAGCCGCATATCTAGACCAGATATTGGTTTTCCATTACATTGGAGCGGTAGAACTTGCTATTTATAACTTCGCCGTTGCCATACCAAATCAGACGAAGGGCCCCCTCAAGGGGTTGCGTAACCTTATGTTTCCCAAATTCATGGAGCGTACTGATAAAGAGATTGAATTGGGTAATAATCGCAAGTTTGTTTTACTCTTTTTTCTCGGACTAGGGTTATCCCTCACCTACATTGCCATCGCTCCATTAATATTCAGGATATTTTTCCCGAATTATCTGGATGCTGTTTTTTATTCTCAGATATTTTCACTCTCACTCATAAACATCACCTTCTTTCCAGCGGATGTTTACCTCGCAGCCAGAAAAAAAATAAAGGAACAATATTTAGCCAGTATCAGCACATCAATCATTCAAATAATTACAGTAATTGTTTCAATTATATATTGGGGACTGCTTGGACTAATACTGGCTCGCGTCATTGTGAGAATTCTGTCTAGTTTTATAAGTTTTATCATTTTTCGGAACACAATAAAGAGAGCCATTATTTCTCAATAAGAAAGGTTGTGCCGTATCCAAAATTACGCAGAATTGGTTTACCTTTATATCGATCGAAATAGTTTACAACCGGCAGAAAAAATGAGAAGTAAGGAAGAAGAAGACTGGTAGCCTCATAAGAAACCAGGTGTACCCCTACTGCAGAAATTCTCTTTTCCATCGCATGAATAAATCGAAATATGTGTGGAATATCTTCTCTGCCATAGGACTCATTAACACCCTCACGTCCTGAAACCAAAGCAAATAAAGCAAGAATAAGACCATAAGGTAAGGCAAGAAATGACCGAGATCCCTTGAGATAATACCAACCTCTTCCAACTTGAATCCACGAACATGGATTATTGATTGTGGGGATAGCAACAACCGCTCGCCGCTTGGTGACTCTCATAACTTCAGATAAACCTTTGTTAAAGTCCGGCACATGTTCCAACACATGCGAGCTAACGACAAGATCAAAAAAATTGTCTTCAAATGGTAAATGCTCTACATCACCAGTCTGAAATGAAACCCTTCCAGAAAGATTATGTTCTGCGGCTCTCTTTATACAGACTTCAACATTGGGAATGGACAAATCAACTCCCGTCACGCAGGCTCCTTTTTCTGCCATCATAAGAGAAAGAATTCCTTCGCCACAGCCGGCATCAAGCACGTTCATCCCTGGTTTTACATAAGACAAAACGCTCTGATACTGCCGTTCGTGAACATAAGCGCGAAGCGGGTATTTCGAACGCCACCGTTTACTAACGATGCGGTCGGCGTACCCTCGATAAAATTCTTTAATGATGTCTGGATTGTTCATATACGGCAACTGTCTTTTTTGCAATGACGGACCAATCGAGTTCTGTCTGCGCATAGAGTAACGCCTTGTTTTTCCTTTCAGTATCTCCTTCTATCAAGGAATCGGCAATTATTCGCGCCAAAGCTGTGTAGCGATCGGCGGCCAATCGTATAGGTGCATTATAATCTGAGCTTTCCCATGGGACCAGGGTGACAAGGCGACCACGCTCTTCTTTTTTCCCAATAAGTTCGATCAGACCACCAACACGGCTGGCTACGACCGCCTTACCGAGAGCCATGGCTTCGGCACAAGCAATACTTGAAGACTCTGCAGTTGATGGGAATACAACCACATCCGCTAATTGCATATACTGCGGAACCTTATCATTATCCACTTCTCCAACCATTTTAATATAATCACTAAGCTTAAGTTCTCTGATCCTTTTTCGAATATAATCCTCCATACGTCCCGTGCCGACCATGATAAAAATGACATTTGGAACCAGTTTGATAAGTTCCGGCATTGCTTCCACTAAATAGTGGATGCCTGTTTTTGGGACGAGCCGACGAACCGTTACGACCACTTTTTTCCCTTTGTAACGATCGGCAAGAACCTGTGCAAGAGGTATATTGGGATGAAATAGAGAGATGTCCACTCCATTAAAGATATTGAGCATTTTCTCGTGATTGCAGAGGTGGGGTCGTGCGGCCGCCGCCATGTCTTCAGAAGTAGCGATAATGACCGTGGCCAAATTGAGTGAGAACCATCGGTATAAGGCATGAACTTGTTTATAGGGAAATTGGACACCCGGCTCATCAAGCGTTCCGCGCCCGTGAAGAGTGATAGCCACCGGTTTATGTCGCACGAGACCGATAATGCCAAGAAGTGCTGCCAAACGATAGGAAAAGTGGGCATGCAATACGTCTGATTCCCCTGCTAATTTCCAGAGAGTCTTAAATAAGTGGAAAAAGTTCTTTTTTCCCCACAAGATACGAATAACCTTGTAAGAAATTGGTCTTGCCCCCGATGGTAATGGCCCGTCTGGCTCATTTGTAACCAAGGTGAGATCGTGACCAGCTTTTACTAATCGGTCACATAGATACCAGACATGCATTTCTCCGCCACCCATCTGTGGAAGAAACGATTCGCTTGTCATAAGAATCCTCATAGAGACTTCAAAAGAATATCAACGATGCGCTCCCCGGCTCGACCATCGCCAAAGGGATTGTCGTGGGTAGTTAAATTCAAGTTTTTTTCCATCATCACCCGTGCAGATTGCACAATAGTTTCAGGATTGGTTCCAGCTAAGATATTGGCCCCGTACTTAATCGTTTCTGGTCTCTCCGTGTTATCACGAAGGGTAACACAAGGAACATTCAAAATAAAAGCTTCTTCTTGAAGTCCGCCGGAATCAGTCATAATAAGTGCGGCATTTTTTTCTAAGACTAGCAAGTCTAGAAACCCCACGGGATCAATACAATGTATAGAAGACGGGATAGCGATGTTGAATTCCTTGAGTCTAATAGAAGTTCTCGGGTGAAGTGGCAAGACAACAGAAATACCAATTTTTTTTGCTGTCATCTCTAATCCTTCTATAATGCAAAACAATCTTTCTTTTACATCTACATTTTCCGCGCGATGAACAGAAGCAAGAATATACCCCTTGGGAATGAGACCTAATTCTTTAAACTTAGTGGCTTTTGTTTCTGCAATTTTAACATTTTGGATAACCGTATCAACAATAGTATTGCCCGTTAAAAAAACTTTTTCCTCATCAATACCTTCTTCAATTAAATTTTTGAGAGCATCTTTGGTAGGAACAAAAAGATAATCTGAAATGTGATCTGTGATTATTCGATTTTCTTCTTCAAGCATAGAAAGGTCGTGACTGCGAAGCCCCGCTTCATGATGAGCTACGGGAATACCGAGCTTATTAGCAGAAAGTGCTCCTGTCAGAACAGATGTGGTATCGCCTTGCACAATAATTGCGCCGGGTCGATCTTTTTTTAGAATATTACTTACATCTCTTATCATAAACCCAACTTGTTTTCGATAGGGTTCACCTCCGATATGCAAATTATATTTAGGAGCGGGAACTCCTAGATCTTCGAACATTTTTTTATCTAATTCGTAACTATAATGTTGACCGGTATGGAGAATAAAAAAATCTATGGCCCTGTTTTGAAAAGCCTTTACAATAGGAGACATTTTTATAATTTCTGGACGAGTACCGAGAATTATAGCTATTTTAGGAGTCATAGGAATTATCGCGAGCGAAACATATCCTATACCATAGTACAGCCAAATACCACAGGAGATTGTGATACAATTTTTTAATGGCTCTAAAAGATATTACGAAAGAAACGCCAAGTGGTCACTACGACATCTGTATTATTGGCTCTGGCCCCGCAGGACTAACCCTAGCAAACGAATTGGCCAGCTCAGGAAAGCGCATCGCCGTGATAGAAAGCGGCGAAGTAGGAAAAACTCCATATGCAGACGCATTGCGTGAGGTTAAAAATACTGGGGAAATATTCATTCGACCATCGTCAAGAGAGAGAGTTTTGGGTGGAGCATCCACCACATGGTCTAGCCTTTCTGCGCCTCTTGACCAAATCGATTTGGAAAATCGTCCCTATCTTTCACACTCAACAGGTTGGCCTCTAACTCTTTCCGATCTCAAACCATATTATCGTAGAGCCACACGATACGGCTTTCCCTCTCTTGAATCGTTTGATGGATCATGGCTAGCAGAAGCCAGAGATGCTGGGGACTTTGCATTCTCCTCATCACGCATACTCGAAAAAACTTTTATCGCCAAAGATCCTCCGTGGAATTTCGGACAAAAATTACATTCTATATTTAACGCCCATAACGTAGACCTGTATCTGAACGCGACGGTTACCTCTTTATCATCAAAGAAGGATACGCAACAAACTTACGTGACAAGTGCTGATATCCGGACTCCAAACAATGATGCGCGAAAAATATCTGCAAAAATGTTTGTCTTGGCAACCGGAGGACTGGAAAATGCCCGTCTTCTTTTACTCTCACGGAATACAAATCCTCATGGTTTGGGGAATAATCATGACCAGGTTGGTCGATACCTTATGAACCATCCAAAAGGGAACTTTGGAATTATTAAACTGACAAAACCCGTAAAAAATTTACCGCACTTATTCGGATATCTGCGTGATGGATGGTCTGGATATGCGGGAATCCGACTCCAAGACGATTCTGAACGTTCTTTAAAAGTACTCAACAGCTACCTCCGTTTCGAACCAATCTTTTCATGGACAGACAGTCAAGGAATTACTGCATTAATAATTATAGTGAAAAAAGCGAAGCGCTTTCTTAACTGGTGGAAACAAAAACAAAAAAACATAGTTCAATTGCGAGATTGGAATGAAACTGGGGACGAAGTAAATGAGAAGCGTGGGTTTAATCAAAAAATTAACTGGTTGTCATCTGTCTGGACAATAATTACGGATATGCCGGCAATATTTTCCTATATTTATTATCGTCTTAACAACAAGAAGGAACTCCTGGTAAAAACGGTACGATTACGAAATTTCATGGAGATGGAACCAATACCAGAAAATCGGCTTACTTTAAGCGATAAACTCGATGCTAATGGAAACGCTTTACCATCTGTGGCTTTGAATACATCGACGCTTGACCGCCGATCACTCATAGAACTCCATAGACTGTTTGGTGAAGAAATTGAAAAAAATAAAATCGGTACACTAGAAAGCGACCTGGAAAAGGTCCGCCCGTGGCCAATCAATGCTGAGGCAAGTCACCACCTTGGCGGCACGAGAATGGGCATAGATCCGTTAACTTCTGTGGTTAATAGTGATTTACGAGTTCATGGTGTGGAGAATCTCTACATTTGCGGCGGTTCGGTCTTTCCCACCAGTGGCTGTGCTAATCCTACCTACACCATTTGCGCCTTAGCTATACGTCTGGCTGATTTTATTAAAAAGGAGATACAAACACTAGAAACTTGATTATTTTTTCTTGCAAGCGACTAGAAAAAATGAGCTGGTAAATGCTTCTGGTTCGAGAACACTTTTCTCGATATTTCCATAAATATTCTTTGTCATCGTTGGTATTCGAGCAAGGATCCATGCTAATGAAAAAATACATACTTTGAAAATCGGGTTTGCATAAAATTTTGTCTGATATCCGACCCTTTGCAAGAGAACAGCGAACGTCTCGTTAAAATTCGTCTCTGCACTTAATTCAACAATATTCCAATCTTTAAATAGCACCCTGAGCCCGTATTTCGTAAATCTCCAAAAGTCATTGGGGGAATCATGAATGGGGAAAAGAAATGGTACAGATATAAGTATCTTACCGCCTGGTCTGAGCACACGAAGCATTTCAGCAATCGCTTTTTTTGGATCTTCTAGATGTTCTAGTACAACCATACATAAAACGATATCAAAACTACTATCATCGAAAGGTAATCCATAGACGCTAGAAACCACATCTACGCCAGGTCCATTTCTAATATCAAGACCAACCTTATTGGGGAAATATCTTCCATAGCTCGGCCTCCCATAAGCACCGACTTCTAGTGTCTCCTTATCACTAGCATATGGTGCTACTTTTTCGTCCATTTTTCTTCTAGCAATTTTCGATAATAAACCCATAATTATTTCTTTAGAAAATCCATGACTGACTTGGCCCTCTTGTCCCAAGTATATTCCTCCACATCTTTAAGCGCCTGATTAGCTAGTCTTTCCTGTAATTCCGGATGAGCAAGAAGTGTTAGGGTGGTCTCAGACAGACTCTTTGCCAAATCCGGTTTGAAAAATATCGCATTGCTATTATCCAATATCTCTCGTAAAGAAGGCAGGTCTGATGCAATAATGGGCCTACCAGCAGCCATATATTCAAAAAGTTTGAGGGGCGAGGTAAAAAGCAGAGAGTTTTCGTCTTTTGCCGTGTTGGGGAGAACAAGCACATCTGCAGCCGCGAGATACACTGGTAATTCTTCGGGTGATTTGAATCCCTCAACTATGACATTCTCACATCCTCGCACTTTTTCTTGAATGCGCTTTAAATCAGATTCTTTAGTCGCTCCCACCATTACCACAAGCACATCAGGAAGCAGGCTAGCCGCCTCTGCGAGCGTATCTACCCCTTTCCACACCTTAAAATTACCACAGTAAAGCACAATAGATTTATCGAGAGGAAGGCCAAGACGCTTTCTTGCTTCCTCTTTACTAACCTTGGAAAACATTTCGAGGTTAACAGCGTCAGGCGCTACAAGTATTTTATCTCCGGATATGCCTAAGCGAACCAATTCACTTTTAATATAATTTGTCAGCACTATTACTTTCTTCGGCTTAAATCCATGGAATCGCATTTGCTCTGGCATATGTATCTCGTATATAAAGTTTTTAAAAAATAAGGCCGCATATTTCTCGCGAGTATATAATGCGTCACCTTTATGAAACCAGAGGTAAATACGAGCCGATATTAAAAAAGAGAAAAGGAGCACAAACGAAGATATTTTCTCCGGCACAAAACGCAGAAAATAAAGGTCGATGGCAGGAACTTTTTGTATCTTAAAATTTTTCGGCACATGGTAAAAATCAAATGGGTCGTCTTTCAACAAATTGTTCCTCCATGGAACTAGAAGCTCCACTGCTATCCCTTGTGCAGCGAATGCAGCGCACATATTTATAATCTGAAAACCGTGGGCGTTTCTGGTGGGTATTCTGATTTGGCTGATATAAACTATTTTCATTTAGTTTTCGGCTTGAAAACCCAATAGGCGGTGTGAGCAAACCACTTATTTTCTGGATATCCCTTGAGTTTTGAGAGAAATCTGTAGGGAAAATGACCCCAAAAAAATCCGCGATGAACTACGTCAAAATAAGGTAGGAATGACTTTTCGAAAACACCTTTAGGAAACATTGATATGTGGTTATTATTTTTTCTCCAACGCGGCATATCGCCTTTTCGAAGAAAGAATATTCTGTTAAATATATGGTCAATATTGGGCATAGATAAAATAAATGTCCCTTCAGGCTTCAATATCCGATTAATTTCCCTAATAAAGTGGTGCGGATTCTCGAGATGTTCTATGGTTTCGAAACTTGTGATAGCATCAAAAAAAGAGTCCGGCCAGGGTAGTTTATCAAAACAGAAGTCAACTTTTTTAAATTCCTTTATGTTCTTTACTCTCCTATAATCATCAACATCCGCGGCATATAAATTCTGATACCCGACTGATAAAAGTTGCTCCTGCAGTGTCCCTGTTGCAGGAGCAAGATCGAGAATCTTTGCGTCTCTTGTGGGCACAAATTCCTCTACAAGTTTTCCAGCTCTCCCGGAGAATATTACAGGACTGCCTCCTTCTTCATTTAGATATTTCTGTATAAGCTCCTTATGACCCTTAATATCTTTCGGGTTGAAATATTTAAGTCCAAGCATTTTAGTATGTTATCTGTTTCTGAATCTTGCTGAAGTCGACAGAGGATAGTATTTCCGCTATCTTAGCCGCCGCGTTTCCTTCCCCGTATATCCTTTCTGGTTTATATGGACCGTGTTCTAATTGTTTTCGTATAGCCGCAGTTATTTCTTTTTCATCATTTCCTACATCAATTATATTTTCTGATCTTTCTCTACCTATCTGTCTGGTACCGATATTGACCGTGGGCACGCCAAAATACCCGGTTTCGCGGATACCAGCCGAGGAATTCCCAACCATCACCCTTGTATTGCGCATTAGATTAACAAATAACTCAGGCGGAAAATGCTTGAAGATAATAAAATCATTGCGTTTTGAAACGAATTTTTTAATTTCTCTCTCTATCTTATCCCCGCCAGCATCTGGATTCGGAAGCATAATTACTTTGGTTTCTTTGAAATTATCAAGCGCTTTGAGCGTGGCTATTATCTGATCTTCTGCTTTATCATCTTCTGTGGTAACAGAAGATTGCATGACAAGCATATAATCATCTCGGAACTTCTCCAGTATTTCAATTCGGTTGTTTGCTGATTTGTATAATTCATACCTAAGCTCCAAAAAAGAAAACGCCGGCGTATTTAGAAGCAAATCAACCCCGGGACATCCTGTATTGATTACCGATTCTTCTGGTTCTCCTAGTTTGATTATTCTATTGCGGGCTTCAATTGTTGAAGTGAGGTGGAGGTGAGCAAGTTTAGTAATAGCGTGACGTATATGTTCATCTGCCGTTCCTGTGACCTCTCCGCCTTGTAAATGCGCAATGTATATATTATTGAACGTCGCAGCGAGTGCGGCGGCTATAGCCTCATAACGATCACCATGAATGACGACCGCATCAGGCTTGTTCCTATGGAATAAATCTCCGAACTTTTCTAGCAACCGGCCAATTGCCTTAGGCATTTCGGACAATTCTCGCGCCTTAATATCTAGATTTATAACATGCGTCAAAGGTAAATTATCATTCTTGAAAAGAATTTCATTGTTTGCATAACGACTCTTTAAGGTAACAATAGACAACTCAATTCGGTCATCAGATATTAAAACCTTAATAAGCGGCTTCAGTCTCGAATACTCCGAGCGGTTAAGCACAAGTACACATATTTTTCGTTTTTTATCTTGCATCTTTGAAAAGTCCCTTTAGATATTTTTCGGCCAGAAACCAGTCTTCTTCAGAATCTAAATCTACTGCATACTTAGAATCAATCGATAGAACACGAATATCGTCTCCGTACATATCTGGATTCTCTTTAAGCAGGCACTCTGTCTTTGAGATGTAAGTGGAACCGCCACGGATAAACAACTGCGGCAGAAGTTGTCTCTGTCTAATTATTTCCTTGAAGGGACCGCCCATTACAAGATTGGGATGATTCTCTTTGTCAATTGAAAATTGCCAATAGGCACTTGAGTTTGCATTGACTGGTATCACCGTAAAACCTGAATCAGCACCATTATCCAACACAATTTTTACAAGCTCGCGTATATGTTCCACTTGGCGGGCCGGGGCGGTTGGCTCAAGAAGAACAATGTAATCAGGCTTATCAGCAACTTCTTCAAGTTTCAGGATCAGCCATTTGATAGCATGGAAAACATGCGAAGTATTGCCGGCATATTCTCTTGGTTCTAACCAAGGTACTTCAGCCCCATATTTCTTGCCAATCTCTGCGTAATCATTGCTATCTGTAAGCAATATAACCTTGTCTAGAACATCGCTTTTCATCCCGGCTTCAACGCTCCAAGCCAAGAGCGGCTTCCCCAAAAGAAGCTTAACATTCTTGTCAGGTATGCCACCTGAGTTGCTCCTAGCAGGCACAACGCCAAATATCTTAGGTCTATTCATACCTGTACTTTACAGAATTTGGCCTAAAAGGTAAACAATGATAAGTTTAGTCACATATATGAAGAAACCTTTCATAAATATAGAGGGTCGGAAGATTGGAGCCGAATACCCGCCGTTTGTCATTGCCGAAATAGGCATAAATCATGGAGGAAGTGTTAAGAAGGCTAAGAGGATGATTGACTGGGCTAAGGCGGCTGGAGCGGAGTGTGTCAAATTTCAATCTCATGTCATTGAAGATGAGATGGTCCCTGCTGCTAAAAAGACCATCCCTGGGAATGCGAAAGTTTCCATCTGGGACATTATGAGTAAGGCCGCCTTCAACGAAAAGACTGAGGGGGAGCTTAAAAAATATACGGAGAATAAAGGAATGATTTATCTATCTACTCCGTTCTCGCGAGCTGCGGCGGATAGACTGGAGCGAATGAGGGTATCTGCTTACAAGATAGGATCGGGAGAATGCAACAACTACCCTCTAATTGAACACATCGCCTCTTTCGGCAAGCCAATTATCTTGAGCACCGGAATGAACAACATCGCCTCTGTCAGAATTGCGGTCAAGATTTTGGAAAAACATAAAGTACAATACGCACTACTACATGTCACATCAATGTACCCCACTCCTTATGACAAGGTGCGCCTAGGAGCTATTAAAGAACTGCAAAAAGCTTTTCCTAGAGCAGTGTTGGGTCTCTCTGATCATTCTTTGGGCATTTATACTTGTCTTGGAGCAGTCGCCTTGAATGCCTCGATACTAGAGAAGCATTTTACCGTTAATAAAAGTTGGTCTGGACCAGATGTGCCTATATCAATAGATCCAAAAGAATTAAAAGAAATGATCATCGGCTCTCGGGCTATACATCAAGCATTGGGAGGTAAAAAATTAATTTTAAAAGAAGAGAAACCGACGATAGATTTTGCTTACGCTTGCGTCGTGTCAATCAGGTCTATAAAAAAAGGTGAGAAATTTACCAAAGAAAATATTTGGGTCAAACGCCCAGGCACCGGAGAAATAAAAGCAATCCACTTCACAAAAGTGCTGGGTAAAAAAGCTTCCAAAAATATCCCAGTTGACACTCAAATTAAGCTATCCGACCTGGTTTAGGATATTCAAGAACATATAGCCTTAGCCGTCCTCGCTGATGCGTAACCATCGTGCATAGGTACCTGTTCTTCAACTATTATTTTCCTTCCCTCCTTGTCTTTTTGGGGATTATCCAAATATTCAATAATTTGTTTGCGAAGTTCTTCTGAGCTATGCGCGAGCCTTACTCCGCCGCTTTTTATAATCGGCAGATAATGAATGTAATCATAAAAGCGTCTAACACTTTTGAGATAAGGCTTATCTTTCATGCCATCAAACGCTATGTTTATTACCGGCTTGTCAAAAGCAGAGACATCAATTGTGGTCGTACCCTGATAATTGACCACCACGTCAGAGTGGTAGATAGCGGATGCCATGAGTTCCATGTCCGGTTTTGTTATTTCTCTGTCCGTGGGCTTACCACCGGGATAATTGATAACCCCGGGAAATTTTATAAATAAAGTCTCCGGGGAAGCGTAGTCTACTGGCTTGCTTGCATTCGGATGAGTTGAGAGCATGAGTTGAGTATTCGAGAACGCTGGTTCGCTTTGAACCCATGATTCGAGAAGCTTAAGCATGTATTTATCTTCATCTATATCAGAGAGTCCAATAGGCATGAAATATATTGTCTTTTTATTTGGGTTACCACCAATTTGTCTGAAAAATTCGTCCCGTGGGATGCGCCTATCAGTAATGTAATAGTCAAAATGAGTCATACCTACTACTTCAATTTTGTCGGAAGGGTAATCAGCATAGCGAATAAGATCACTCTTCAATATATTGGTATGGACGAGCATTTTATCGGGAAAGATACGCACATTTCCCTTATTAACCGAAATGTTGTCCCAAGAGCGCACCATCCCTACCGTCCTTACACCGCGCGACCTCGCCTGGCGCAGCACCAGACTTTCGTCATCGGCAGTTATGGAAGGAATAAAAACGATGTCAGGATTATATTTATCGAATATTTTAGTAAATAAAGTATCGTTAAAAGAAAGCTTATCCAAAACTCTTATCAATTTTCTAAGCAAGGGAATGTTGCCGAATATTTTAGTGAGAATTCTGGTTGTCCAGTATTTGAAATATCTTCTTTCAAAAAGAAATTGTTCGGCTTGAATTATATGTACCGTATCAGTATCCACAAAGTAGTAGTAGAAAGCCCTAAAGAACTTATCTAATTTGGAATGGTTAATTGGCGGAACTGATTCGAGTATTACGTTATTATCTCCGAATTCTTTTGCATATAAATCGCGTTTGAAATCAGGAACAAGCAATACCACTTCTACTTCTTTTTTCAATTCATTTAAAACCCCTGTGCGGAGAATATTTCTAGCAATATGGCCGTGAAATATGGGTATTAATATTTTTTTCATATAAATCTATATACTGTTTTACCTTATTCTCCCAACTATTCTCACTCGCCCACTTTTTTGCCCCATTTGAGAGTCTTTCACGCAGCTGCTTATTATCGACGATTGATAGAATTTTTTCCACTACCTGTTCTTCGTCCTCCCCGTCTACCAGAAACCCACTTTGCCCATCTGAAACAGCATCATCAGCACCGCTCCCCTTGCCTACAATAGCCGGCGTACCAGTGGCAGCCGCTTCCGTAATAGCCATACCGAAGCCCTCGATATCACCATCAATATTGACCGGTAGAGTCAGATAAAGAATAGCATTTCGATAAACTTCTCGGAGTTCTTCTTGGCTCAAACCACTTTTTATTATGACCTTGCTACGAATTCCTAATTTATCCATCAATGCATAGAGTTCCTTTTGATACGGTCGGTTATCTCTAGCGTCAGCCACGATAATATATCTGATCTCGGGGTAAACATCCATTATTTTCTTCACTATAGGTAATATCTCGGTGTATCCCTTACGTCTCTTAAACTCCCCCTGTGTGATTATGTACTCAAATCCAGTATAGATATCCGAACCATCTTTATTACTTTTCCCGGCATAAAAATCATAATCAACGCCGGGATTAATCACCTTGATGGAGAGCCTGGGTAAAACTTTTTTTATCTCTCCCGCAACGTATTGGCTAATAGCCGTGACTCGAGTTGCTCGTCTATAAGCCCATCTTAGCAAACATGGCCTCCAACCAAAACTACCAAGTTTCCTAATGGACCCGGAACCGATAGTCGTTATGACGACAGATTTTGATATTCCAATGTTGGCAAGACAGGCTATAACTCCATACGGATATCCATCTATTGCGTGCACGAGGTCGGCTTCTCTTATCTTATTCCTAATATAGAACCAGTTCTTCAAGATTTTATGGACGCTTGGTTTAATATAATCCTCACCGGTAATGATGGAGAACTCAACACCCGGTCTGTCACGCATGACCCCATCAACAATATTACTGGTGAAGACCCCCGCACCCGCCCGAGGGTTAAATGTCTGTGTAAGAATGCAAATTTTCATATCTTTAATTTGAATGTAAGGCTGTCTGTTTGAGAGTGCACGGAATTTCTCCTCAAAGATAATAGGCTACTTCTGAAATTTGTAAAGCCCATATCTGTAGTGACTGCGCCATCGAAAATTCGACCGGCTATTTCTATAGTACTTATATTATAGTCCCCTTTTGGATAAGCAAAGAGAGTGCACTTTTTGCCAAGCCTTCTCTCGATTTCTTTCTTTGAATCCTCCATCTCATATATAACTTCGTTTGGCAATGAGATGGAGAGCCGTGGATGAGAAACTGTATGCGGTTGAAAATCTATGAGTCCAGAGGAATGCATTTCTTGTATCTGACCCCAGTCCAACATTGGCAGTTTAATACCTCTATTGGAATAATTTTTATTGCCGACCAGACCCGTGATGAGGAAAATAGTGGCTGGGAAATTATACTTTTTTAGCATCGGAAAAACTGTCAGATAATTATCTTCATATCCATCATCAAGGGTCAAAACTACGCTTTTTTTAGGTATTTTTTTCTTACTATTTATATATTCTATTAGGTCGTGTAAAGATAATATTACGTAATTATTTTCATACAAATAATTCATCTGACTCATGAAATTTTTAGAACTTACCGTGAAAAATTCATTATTGTCATCCGAAACTGAATGGTACATTAATATTGCCACGCGCTTTTTTAGAATTAACTTGTCCTTAAGATATATGTAGAGAACGCGCGGTAACGATTTGAGGTATCGGAACATCTTTTTTGCAGTCTATTTATACATTAAAAGTCTTGGCATATCGAAGTCGCAGATTATACCATTTCTGTCTTATCCATTTCCTAAAACGAAATACTACTCCGGCGTCGACGACAGAAAAGATTGGCATTCTTTTCGCTCCAAACCCAAGCTTAAATCGATTATGTCCGTGGTCATTATTTAGACTGGGCCCAAAATCAATAATTTTCACACCATTCAACGCAGCCCACTCAATGGTCTCATAATAGAGAAGGTTGTTCACGCAAGCATTCCAGAACTTAACTTTAGATAAATTAAAAATTAATCGAAGATAATCTTTATTAACTTGGAAAATATTAAGCCCGACAAGTTCGCCGTTCGATAAAACCCCTAAACACTTGCACTTTTCACCAAAGCAATGAAACAGATCTTCAAAATAACCCATGGGTTTCGGCGGCGTACCATGCCTTTTCATATTTTCTATATACAAGGCATAAATATCATCTAGCATGTCAATTCTAATCATTTTTACCTCAAAACCATATCTTTTAGATTTTCGTATTTCGTTGCGAGTTTTCTTATCAAATAGATTGAGAAGATCAGCTTCCGTCTTTTCATTGTTGAGCGATAAAACGAAAATTGATAGAGGCGACGGCACTAAGCCGTCATGAGAAGGAGTTCCCTCGAACTGCGCAAACTGTAGTTCAAAATAAGAAGCTCCTATTTTCTTCTTAACCACGTTGGCCAAGGTAAGCCAATTAAAATCTTTCTGCCGTGTGTCAAGAAAAAACAAGTGCGCATAGTCTTTATATACGGAAAATGCCTCATTGCTCTTCAAATTAACTGCAATGATGGCTGTTGGAATGCCATCATTGGTAATTTTCAAAAATATATTTTTTAAGGAGTAGTGTTTTTCCTGAAAGCACAAAAATTCACGGGCGTAAGCCAGACCGGGAAATTCTCCAATATCCTTGACAACTTCTTCATAAGAGACTGCTTTAGCTTCCATCATACTGCAAGTTTATCTGCAAGCTTTTTCAGACTATGATTCTCCACAACAAAATCTCTTAGTTCTGCGTCCGTTTTACCTTCCATAAATTTCAAATCATTGTTCTCAACCTTAACCCGCGTCCCGCAGGCGGCGACTTCTAAAATAGTCTTGTCAAAACTGCCGGCAGGGGTCATATTGACATAAGTTTCGTGGGTTTGATAGAGCTTCAGCGCCGCCGCCTGCGTCACCGGACCGACGTATGTCATGTTTGGAGTGAGCATGCTTAAAACCTTCTCTCCATATTCTTTGTCACCGATAGGGCCGGCTATGGTTACTTTTCTGAAACCTTTGGTTTCAGCCCATTCGACGAATTCCATAACTTTTTTCACCGGTGCGATGCGACCGAGAAACAATACCGAATTCGGAATTCTCGCGACCGACGGATCGGGTTTGAAAAAGTCTGTATCAATGCCCGCGGGCATTCTTACCGCCTTTCCAAACTTCGCGGTAAAAGATTGCGAAGACGTGTAGAAAACTTTATCCGAAACCAAAATTGCGAGTCTGGTAAAAAAATCTCCGTGAGCATGGTTCCTCCATAAATAAATTTTTTTGCCCCAAAGTTTCCAGAATTTCCACCCCAGAATCACATACTCCTGATTCATATGAACAAAGACAGCGTCGTAATCATGGCGAAACTTAAATATGTATTTGTAGAAATTCCAGGCATATTTAAGTTTCGCCAAAATTTTCAATTTAGAATTTTCAATTTTCAATTTCTCCTCACCGAGGGAGAGGACCTTCACATTCCCTGGTAAATCATATTCGCCGGCCTCTAAACAGATGACGGTAATTTTTTCAAATTTCTCAGAAAAAGCTTTTATCCAATTTACGAAAAACCCTAAAATAGGGTCATTCTTAGCCACTTTTTGGGTAAGTATTAATAACTTCATATAGAGACGGGCTGAATGATTATCTAATATCCTTACGCTCTAAAATTTTGAATCCATCCATAATCGCATCGCAAATATAATCTTCGAGCTGGCTTCGGTCATCCTTGGTTTGAGCTTTATAAAGATAACTATAGTAAAGCTGTTTTCGCTCTTGCTGAATAATAGCCGGCGGCATATTAGCCTTTAAAAGCATGGCATTCATGAGTAAGCGCCCCACACGACCATTGCCATCAGAAAAGGGGTGGATCTGCTCAAATTTAGCGTGAACCTCGGCCGAGAGCGCGACCACATCTTTGGTCTTTCCGGATATAATGGAAACAACTTCAGACATCAGTTTGGGGATACTCATATAGTTAGCCGTCGGCAGATCAACACCGACAATTCTAACGCCGTGATAGCGATAGACTCCGGCATCAGGACGAATGCCGTTCATCAAAATACCATGCAATTTCAAAATCAGATTCTCATCTATCTTTCTCCCCTTAGAAAGGTGCTCGAACAAATAATTAAGAGCGGTTTGGTGATTTTTGGCCTCTAGTTGCTCAATCAAACTTTTGTCAGGTAGAGCGATGTTGTCGAAAAGAATGGCCGCTGTGTCCGGCTCAGTAAGCGTACTGCCCTCTATGCTATTGCTATGATAAGTCAGTTTCAATATAAACTGGTCGCGTATATCCGTGTTGGCTAGAATTTCGGCAATAATTTTTTTAAGTTCTGAAGATTTTTTACTCAAAGATTGTTTCTTGGCTGTCAGATAATCTTCCGGAATAACTTTCTGGCCAGTCAGTTCTAAAAAAAATTCATCAATAGAAGCAAGCATCCTGGGTCGAGGGGTTGATCTGCCTGTCCACCAACTATTAAAAGCGGCGAAAGACACGCCGAATCTCTCTGCCAGCTTGGTCTGGGTAAGCCCGGACATTTTTTGAATAATCTCTAACTTTTGCCTTGTATTCATATTGGATTACGGCTTGCTCAACAACATCATCATATTATCAAACTTTATAAAGTTAGTCAAAATTAGGCAACTATATAAAGTTCAATTATCGCACTTTGCCTGCGGTTTCCTCCCAAATATCTTTAATTCTTGTAGAAAAAACCCAAAATAGGGTCCTGTTGAGCCACTTTCTGAGTGAGTATGAGAAGCTTCATGGTTTGATCTTTAGCGCTGTCTTTTCCCAATTATCCCTTATCTTAGCCATATAATCCTCCTTAGAAAGGAGTCTGGCATCGAGAGTGTGCTTGAGATTCACTCTTAGATTCTCCCGCTTCTCGTTGTTCTCTATAAGGTCTACAATGCCGGCGGCGAACATGTCCGGACGATCGTGGGGGAAAATGTAGGCGTCTTTGCCGTTCTCAAGCTCAGTTGCGATGCCAACAGGTGTTGTCACGACCGGCAAACCGGAGAGTCCAGCCTCAACCAGAGCCAAGCCATATCCTTCGTAGAAACTGGTCTGGATAAACGCATTGGCAGTCTTATAGAAGGATGCCAACTCGCTCTGCCAACCGACAAATTCTACAAAACCTGCGAGACCCAGCTTTTCCACAAGCGATTTCAAAACTTTTTCTTCTGAACCAGAGCCAGCGATAACAAGTCCGGTACTCGGATACCGCTCCCGCACCAAGGCAAGAACGCGAAGCGCCATACTTAGATTCTTCTCCGGTGTAATGCGGGACGCGGCGAGCAGTATGAAGTGCCACGGATAGCGTGCATGGAGGTCGAAGGAGATTTGCCCATTCTCAATCTGGTCTTTGTCCACATAAATGGGCAAAATTTTCAATTTAGAATTTTCAATTTTCAATAAATTTTCAATGTTGTGTCTCAAATTTTCAGACACTACGCGGATATTATCGGCGCTCGCAAGAACCGTTCTTGCGAAAAACTGTCGCACTCTATTCTGAAATCCACCAAAATATGGCGAGAATGGATTGGTATGAAGCTGAACTTCAAGAGGAATTCTCCACTTTTTCTTAACATTCAAACCCGCCCAGCCACATTCGAACGGATCCTGGGTGGTGACAACGCATTCTCCGCGTACGAATTTGTTCTTCAAAACAATTCTCTTGCCTATTCTCGCGGCATCGAGGGGACGCAAAATCTTCATGGAAGAATTGGTCGGATAGACGTATACGCCTTCGGCAATTTTCAATTTCCCATTTTCAATTTTCAATGAGCTTGTGTGCGAGCTATCGCAAAGCAAGACAATATGCAACTCTTCGACAAGACCGCCGTATTCCTTCATCCGCTCCGAAACCGCGCTGCCTGGGGTAAGGATATTGCGGTCACTTGAAATCATTAAAATTTTCAAATCTTTTTCCATATACTTAGAAATTCTTCCGCCATCCTAGCCCAGGAATGGCTTAAATTAAGACTCTTTATGCCATCGGTATATTTATTATAAGTATTTTCATCGCGAAGCGATTGCATCGCTTCTTTAATCTGTTTCTCATCCAGAGGGTCGACAAATATTCCGCCCTTCGGGAAGATTTCATCAAGGCCGGTTTCGCGAGTCATAACAAAGGGCTTACCGAAAGAGATGCCTTCTATCACAAAATTAGGGCAGATGTCCGTAAAGGCAAGGGAGGTTACGGCATAAGAATTCTTTATCTTCTCCAAAACTCTTGCGTGGGCTTCTCCGGTAACTATATCGACGCCAAGACTCCTTAACATTCCGGGATTCTTCTCCGGAATCACTCTGCCCGCCCACAAAAAATTCTTTCCGCTATCCGGATTGGCGGACTCGCCGATTTTATGGCGAGCCGGAATGAAGTTTCTTACGACTCCCGATTTAACATACGATATATCGTATGTTTTCTCCCAAATGCTTCTCTGCCACTCGGTATTGAAGGCCAGGAAGCCGGCGTTTCTGATTGCCCATCTGTACAGATGAAAAATGATTTTTTCTTTCGTGTTAAGCGCCGGCATGCTTTTATAGAATTCCGGCAGAGTTATTGAGACGCCGGTCCTGTTTACGTACGCCGACCAGAGGAAGTCCCCGCCGACGCGGACTATCGTCTTCTTCCCCAATAATTTCCCGGCAAGAACCGCCGGCACCCCGACCGAGAATGTATCAAGCGCGAGAATTTTGTCCGCCCAGACGGCGTGAGGCCAAATACCCAAAAAAGTGCCTTCTATTGAGCCATATTTTGCCACCTTCACTTTATTGCCCAGTTTTTCAAACTCCGCCTTGAGATTGTGGGCGTATTGAAAAGGCCCGCCTATGTCAGATTTTTCCAATCCAGTTGCGATTAAAATCTTCATAAATTAAACACTTTACTATCCATCTCGCGGGCGAGCAAATTCCAATCATATTTTTCCATAACCATGCGCTTGGCATTGATAGTGATTTTATCGCGAAGTACTCTATCGGAGACGAGTTTTTGTACCTGAAACGCTATGAGCTGAGGATTCTTGGGTTCGACAAATAACCCCGTCTCTCCATCTCTAATAAAATCCGGTATGCCGCCGACAGGAGTGGCGATGACTGGCAGTCCGGCGGCCATGGCCTCAATGAAAGATATCCCCTGCCCTTCGGACAAGGAAGGTCTGATAAAAATGTCTGCCTCATGCAGATACTTTGATATATCATAGTGCGGAACTTCTCCCATAAATTCTATTTTATTTTCCAATTTTAAACTTTTAACTTTAAAATTTAAACTTTTTTCGAGCGGTCCGGAGCCGATGATCTGAAGTTTGAAATTCTCCGGCAGAAACTTCATCGCTTCGATAATGTCGCTCACACCATTTTTCTCCACCAATCTGGAGGTGGTAATGAGAACGACATTGTCCGGATTTAGGATTCTGGATTTAGGATTCAAGAATCGCTCGGCATTAACACCGTTCGGAATTACACAGGATTTTCCTGTGTAGCCAAGCCTTTTCGCTCTCTCCAGCAAGTAATTACTGATTGCGGTAAGAATAGCCGTCCGACGGAGAGCAAGCCGCCATGACAAATCGATAAGTCCCAACCATCTATATCGTAGCCACTCTTCCGAATCGCCCTCCTGCAGAGTCAACACTACGGGAACCTTTTTTTGAAACCAGTTGGCTATATAGGCCGCGCCCGATGCAAAAGAAACCATAATGCACCAGAAGGCTGCGTAGTGCTTATCCCTATTCAATTTAACAGCCTTTATTGCCCCCCAATACGGCACTAACAGCTTGTCCAGAATCACATTCCCCAACCCGAGGCGGTATATGGTCACATTTCCAATCTTCTCAACGTTTGCAAACTTTTTATGCTGTCTGGCAGTAATCAAGTCAAACTCGATTTCCGGCAATCTGTCCGTAATTTCCTTGACAGCCACCTCCGCCCCGCCAACAAGCGGAAAGTAGGATGTGGAAAAAATAAGGATTCTTTTACTCGCCATGCAGAATTTTCTTCAAATCTTCGGGAGTGGGACCTATTCTAGGTTCTAGGGGCTTGGTGCTAGGTGCTAGCTTAGTTTCTTGCTCATTTTTTCCCCCAACCACCTGTTTCAATGCATCGCGGAGAGCCGAGACGTTCTTAATATCGGGCTTTCTCTGATTATCAGTCTTATTTTTGAGTGAATCTAGAGAGAGCTTGGGTACAATTCTATCTATAACCTTGGGCCTTGACGCCTCCGATGCCAAGCTCCTGGTATCTATAGCCTTAGAGCGGGGCGCGGCGACAGGAGCCTCTTTGCCCTCTCCATGCCAGTCGATAATTTCTTTCTCCACAACACTTCTGGGCTTGGAGAACACTTTGCGGGAATTATCGGTAATCTCCTTGACATACGAAGAACGTGGCGGCTGAATGGGAGGCAAGGTAACGGCGGAGAATGGCTGTGAGGTCACGGCATCTATCATGAGCTTGAGATAAACCTGTCGGAGGCCGAGATTGACCAAGTCCTCCGCGATAAAGACCGGGGCGAACTCCTTCTCGAGCACGTCGGCATCGTAGGCGCCGACGCGGAAGGTAATCATCGTGCCCACGTTGCCGAAGACGGCATCACGCACCTCTTCTTCCATCTGCTCGATATATTGGTGCGCGATAGTAAGATTCAATTTATATTTCCTCGCTTCAGAAAGTATTTCGGCAAAAGATTTGTCGGCGAAGTTCTGGAACTCGTCGACGAAAAGGTAGAATTGCGGCAATTTCGCGAGAGACTGCGCGTTCTCATCGGCGCGACTCATGGCGGCAAGATAAATTTTGGTCACGAGCATTGAGCCCAAGAGACGGGCATTGCCTTCTCCCACCCTGCCTTTTGATAAGTTTACGATGAGAATCTTCTTATCATCCATAATCTCTCTCATGTCGAAGCTTGATTTCGGCTGGCCGATGATGTTTCGGATAAGAGGGTTGCCGGCAAATTGACCAATCTTGTTTTGAATGGCTGGCGTCGCTTCCTGGGCGTACCTGTCGGTAAACTTGGCATACTCCTCCGTCCAGAAGCTCTTGACGGAAATGTCGCTTACATTCTCGACCACCTTCTGTCTAAAGGCCTTGTCCGTGTACATGCGATTTACGGCGAGAAGCGTCGCCCCCGGATATTCGAGCAGAGCAAGTAGCGTGTTCTGCAAGATATAAGCCATTCTGGCGCTCCAGGCATCTTCCCAAATCTTCTCAAACACAGACATGAGGCCATTGACTACCAAATGCCTTTTGTCCGCGCCGACGTCCTCCATGATATTGAAAGAAACCGGATACTCCATGTCGAATGGCGCGAAATAGAGCACATCCTTGATGCGCTCTTCAGGAATGTACTCGAGAAGCTTCTCGGCTGTACCGCCGTGCGGGTCGATGAAGCAGACCCCTCGGCCATTCTGAATATCTTGTATAGCCATGTTCTCAAGCAGCGTCGACTTGCCCATGCCGGTCTTGCCGATGACGTAGACGTGCTTACTTCGATCATTGTTCTTGATGCCGAAAGGCTTGCGCTCGCCACGAGAATCCGTCTCGGCAAAATATGTCACTTTCTGGAGGTCTTCGTCTTGCATTTTTCATATTTTACCATAGAAAAGCAAAGGCCGAAGTCGCGTCGCGACTTCGGCCTCATATCCCCCTTTCTGCTACTCACAAGTTGATGCCGAACCCGTGGCACTCGGACTCGATTTCCGGACAAAGACCAACAGCTTCTTGATAGTGCTTCCAACCATTGTCTTCGTCGCCAAAATCCACTTCAATCTCGGCAAGCGTCATGAGCATGAGCGCGCGAGTGTGCGGCTTCATGCCAGGATCTTTTCCGAGATAAAGTGCCATGTAGAGAAACGATAGCGCAACAGCGCGGTCGCCGCCGAGCCACCAGGGCGACTTGGCGAAAATTCTCGCCACCACATCGGTCTCATCCGCCGTCAACCCGATAGATGTCTGAGCGGCAATGAGTGAAGCATTCTTGGCGTGGCCCATCGCGCACGCCATGTGAGAAAGCGCGGATAGCCACTGCCACCAGCTCATGTAGCGTCTGATGAGTAAACAGTGCGTATTCGCGAGCGCCACGTAGGCCGCCACTGGATTGAGCTTGAGCGTTTCCTTGAAACGCCGTCGCGCTTCCCTCATGATTTCCCGCGCCGAGTTGCTACCCTGGATTATCTCACTACGCTTATCCATGCTGTCCTGCCTTTCGAATTGAGCATTCGTGGAAGCCGAGCTTCCACAGTTCTGTCTAATTTTTATTATATTACGTTATTTTGAGATTTACAACAGTTCAAAAATGTTAAAATAAAAAGATGGAAGATATCATTTCTGTTCTTGCCGAGCAATATCATAAACAAATTTCTATTCCACTGGACAAGCCGAAGCATCAATTTATCCTCTGCCCTGTTGGATTGGTTGGAGCGGGAAAAACAACTGTGGTAAAACCGCTGTCGGAGCAGTTGTCTTTAATAAGAATTTCTGGAGATGATATCCGCAAACTGCTCAAAAACGCAGGTCATAATTACGATAAAGTACAGGATATCTCTACAATTGTGACCACAAAATATCTAGACCAGGGATATAGCATTTGTAACGACAATGACTGTGTGACGGAGAAAACACAGAAAATAATGGTCGACCATGCAAAGAAGTACGGATTAAAGATTGTCTGGATACACATTAATCCTCCCGAAGAATTCATCCTGAATAAATTAAGCAATTTAAAACCGAATTGGCTCGGCACCGCGGAACAAATGATTGAAAATTATTACCAGCGTAAACCGCTTCATGAGAATCTGAATTTCCCGTTTGTTTATACTTTCGATACCTCGAAAGCGGATTTGTCACGGCAGATTGACGAAGCGACGAAAATTATAAAAAGATTCACCGATAACAATTAAGAGAGGCCGAAGTCGCATCCGCGACTTCGGCCTCATCATCGTTTGCCGAGGACTGTTTTCAAAAAAGCGCAGCCCGCGGCGAGGGCCAGCACCGTAAGCAACATGCCGATGATATGGATCATTGTCAGCCACCTTCCAGAATCTGATTTCTGTCTAAATTATATCACAAAAAATTTACTCAGGCAACAACGCTTCCTTTGTGTATTTATTAGCCGCGCTCCATACCATCCACGATGTGAGACCAGAATCATATGTCGCCTGGATTTGGGCGCGGACCTTGTCCGGACCGTAAGTAGCGCCGAGATTAAAGTCCTGTAGCCAAGGACGAAGTTTCGAAGGAGTAGAAGTGGCAAGCCCGTTTGCGATATTTAAAATCACTTCCCTCTCCCGACCTCTCGACATCGCAATCTTTACCACCTCATACGGATACTCGGCAGGATTGACAAAGCCGTTCCAAGTCGGCGGATAATGAGAAGGATAGACCATTGGCGCTACGTAGTCGAAATACGGCAAAGCTTTCTCCAAGAGTTGGCCGATGCCCATGTCGCTTTCTACCGTGGTCGTCATGCCGAAAAGGTCGACGGAGAGCTTCGCCCCGGAACTTGCTAGACTGTCGCGCAAGTAGGCAAAAAAACTCTCGAGCATTTCCGGTTTCGTGGTTGAGGCGTTGGACCAAACGTATGATACATCCTGCATATTGCCATCGGAAGGATACCGCACGTAGTCGTAGTTCAGCTCGTCGAAGCCGAGGTTGTACGCGTCTTTTGAAATTTTGACAATATAATCCCAATACGGCTTGGCACCGACGTCGACGAATGAGAGGCCTTTGCGATCCCTCCAAACATCCCCGGTACTAAGAGACTTCACCGCAAGTTCTGGAAAAAATGTTGAGTAAGAAAGGTCCTGGAAAACGGATATGCGCCCTATCACGTATATATTGCTCGCGTGGAGCTCCGAGACAAATACCTTAAGGTCGGAAACGGTACAGCCTCTCTGATTCCCGGTTCCTGGATAATCATTTGGAAACGATACTCTACCCGTATAATCCTTGATATCTATAACAATCGCGTTGAGCTCTGTGGTTTCTATCAGAGCCTTGAGCTCGCTCCTCCAGCTGGGCGTACCAGCTACGCATGAGGTTATATAAAGCGCCTTCAATGGCTCGGGTGTTGAGAGGTGTGTAGCCGGTATTTCCGCCGCTTCGTTGCCGGCGCTAGCCAAGCGATCGAGGGCCAGAGACGCACTGTAATTTACTTGAGTGAAGTAGGGTGCGGCGAAGTTCGCTGAAAAAATAAAAAGGAGAGCTATTCCTCCTGACCACGCGAGAACTTGCTGCCGTCTATCCATTACATTTCCGGTTCTTCCGCGTTCTGTGGCGGTTCATAAACGGGCTTGATGTCGGCTGGTTCCGGGGCGACTGATTTTCTCGCCTGGCGCTGTTGGGCCTTGGCCTTGAGCATGAGCTTCTTATCTATCGTCGCCCAGACGGAGAGAAAAACTATGGAAAGGCCGGCGAGAACCTGAAAAAAGGCTTCCCAAGCGTGAGGGAAACCAAGCACCGGTAGAAGGGCGACAATGACACCTATTGTAAGAATTATCCTGCTTTTGGGCATCCCGTTAGAAGCAGGTCTCGGTCAACGAGCCTTGCTTAGTTATGTTGGTGATAAATTTTTGGCTATCTTCCATATCTGCACATAGCTTCTATTGAAACCGTGACCGAGGCTTCTAACGGGAGCATGAAAATATTATAGCAGAAGTGAGATGATTATTTGTTGTGGAATAACTTTCGGCATTCTTCTCTCATAAATTCTCCCACCACATGTAATTTTGGTTCACCCTTAGATAAAACTTCAGAAGCTGAAATATTTATAGTGCGCCACTTCCATACTTCATTTCCATTTTTGCTTCTAAATTCTGCCATGTCTTCTACTTTGGCTCCAAACACAATTCCATCCATTTTTGCCCAAACTGCTGCCGCTGCACACATGGGACATGGTTCATGAGTCGAATAAAGTACGCAATTTGTTAAATATCGAGATCCTAATTTTTTTGAAGCATTTTGGATAGCTACTATTTCAGCATGTTGTGTGGCATCTTCATCTATTTTTGATCTATTTGTCGCTCTAACTAATATTTCTCGGTCTTTTACGATAACCGCACCAATTCCGTAGTCTCCCCTTTTTTGAGCAGCCAGCGCTTCATCAATTGCCGCCTGCATAAATCTTTTGTCAGGATTTAACATAAGCTGTGCGCGCACTTGGGATCGAACCAAGGACCTCACGAGTATCAGTCGTGTGCTCTACCAGCTGAGCTATACGCGCTTTCGGACACTACAATACCATAAAATTTTCAATCAAAAAACCCGCATCTTGCGATGGGGCTGTGGGCGCCCGGGCACTAGTGCCCGGGCGCCTTTCTTCTTGTCAGTTGTAGAGGATCTTGTTGACCTTCCGACCTACGGTGATTTTGCGACAGACCGACCACGAGTTTTTCACCAGGTGGTTGCGAAGCCGAACGAGGTCAATCTGAAGCTGATCGAGTCGACCCTGAGCGCCAGCCAAGGTGCGCTGCGTCGCCTCCAGCTCTTGTCCGAGCTCCTTGCGGGACATCCCCTGCTGATGGCCTTCGTAGCTCTCGGTCGGCCGGATTGCGCCAGTACGAATCGCCTTGTAGAGCGCCGCGATTTCCTCGATCTTCGACCCGGAAATCCTCAAGAAGTAGTTCGAGGAATTCACGTCGAGATCAGCGGAGGCGTCGCCGAAGCTCTCGCCCTTGTACACGCCTGTTTCGCGAGCGGGCCGGAGCGCGAAACACTCATGGAATGACACACCTGCGACGAACGGCTGGAGAATCTCCGGCACCATGTCATTCGCGTAGTGGAGGGAAAAGCAGAGACGTCCCCTGTCGCGAGACATCTCGATACCCTTGAACTCAGGCACTTTCCACCTCTGGAGCGGCTTTCCCCCGCTCTTCTCGATCATCTTGAAGCCTTCGGCTACCGTGATCTCTTCGTTTAAGTACACATACACCATGATGCCTCTCCTTTTGATATCGCCCGGATTCCGCTAAGCCTTACTGGGGCCAGTGCGTTCCATGGTCGACTCTTTTCGTATCTTATCATATTTGAAGTTAAATGTCAAGCATTTCCCGTGCTTATCGAAATACCCTTATTTTGCAACAAGAAAGCCGCTCCTTTCGGGCGGCTTTCTCTATATCGTTCTCTATTCTGTTCCGTTCCGGACTTTCCCGTTGGCCAACCGCTTTTAGGACTCGCGGCAATGTCCATTGTGTGCGCAATTGCTGCACGCAATATCGACTCCTTAATCTAGGTCTCCCTAGAGGTTTCAAATTGAATTACTCCACGAGCAGCTTCCGCTACCCGTGCCTTGTTCATGTTCCCCCTAATTTTCATTAAGGCATGGACTATATCTTCACCCTGCATTATGCAGGGGCCAACGTATTATAGTGGCGTTTCTTCGGCTTAAGCCGATGCTTCCACTATCTTCATCCCGGTTTGCGGGAATCCAGTCTCTACGGGGCTAGAAGAATCACTTATTAATCCGAGTTTATATCGCATTGAGGGTATTATGTGTGAATCAATCAGATTGCGAAACATTTCTCGCGAATCTTTTTGCCACACTCCTATTCGATATGAACCGTTATTTTTCTCAATCACGAATCTTATTCCGAATAATTCTTCGAACAATCGTGCAATTTTTTGATTCTCTTCCTTTGTGAATGACTGGGTGTTGAGGTGGTAACCTACAACCTTGCCGTTTCTGATTACGGCATTCCCATCATCCATGAACCAAACTGCAAGCGTTAACGGATTCTGCAAGTATTCTTCAATACGGTCTGGTAAAATTTTTATTCCTTGTGGATAAAACTCTTTACGCAGATTGCTGAATTCCTGGTGACTTATGGTCCTTATGGTGTATGACCTTGTTCGTTCATACCATCTAGGTTTAGTGAGTACGAACGGTTTGAATTTCCCATATTGCCATTCAATGTACACTTGCTGTTGCTTGGAGCGAGTAATCTGGAGTCGATGATTTGTCAAAGACCAGTTAGGACTTAGACAAGCATCTCCCAGTATCGCACCTACAACTATTGCACGTTGTTCATCGGTCAACGGAATGTTTTTAAGCTTCCGTATTTCGGATGAATAAGTGATTCTTCTAGCTTCCCTCGGTATTACCTTCATACCTTTAATTATATCAATTAAAGAGGAGGGCTTCACCGATTTTAGTTGATTTTTTCTGTCAGATTACTCTGACAGGTCGCTATGCCTTTTCGGCAGGACGACTTACTCCCTGTCAATGAGCTTACCGTGGGACCACATACGTGATACTTCGGGTATTCCCATCTCCCTTGAGTTGACGGGCGGATTGCAATTCCTGGAACATTTTGCATCCCCTCAAAACATTTCTGTTTTGACCATACCACTTCCCGTTATTCGTGGTTTTGGACGTAGCGAGCGGATTTCCCGCACTACGCGAGTCCGATGATTTTATTTCAAATCATCGGCTTTGTCCTTCAGATACTATGATATGTCATAGTGCTCCTACTACGACGCAGCTGACTTCTCGTGTGCATAAGTTTCCATTAACACATGAGATCTCCTTGGGTCATTTGTCATTCTTTTCCGGACATCCTAATCGAGACTTTCTAGGCACTTCCCCCAGACTCACCGCTGGGGTCGTGCATCTCTTTTTTGATCAGGCTGTCTTTTGTTACTAGAACCCTTCAGTCCACGCCTCGCGGCTGAGGACCTGTTCGTTCGCTACTCTTTCGAGGTTGGATTTTAACCAACTAGACCTTGACAAACTGCCAAGCGCATTTTATTCTGAGTACAAGACTTGAGAACGTATTCACCGCGGTATAGCTGACCCGCGATTACTAGCAATTCCAACTTCATGGGGTCGAGTTTCAGCCCCCAATCCGAACTGACGCACCTTTTCTTAGGATTA